>Ga0265300_10000169_pt1 | contig 70151 bp, 129 predicted proteins | sample AusTroGonzalo_MG_FD_193482 | JGI IMG/M metagenome (GOLD analysis project Ga0265300, IMG submission 193482) | Bovine rumen microbial communities from tropical cattle in Woodstock, Queensland, Australia - Gonzalo_03 | ecosystem: Host-associated > Mammals > Digestive system > Stomach > Rumen ... | reverse complement strand
CACGGCCTTCAAGGAAAATATTGTTTTCGACCGCATCGTGGCGACCTGCGCATGGCTCGACATGAAGGAAAGCAAGGCCACCGGGCGCGACGAGAAGACCTACGGCTACCACCTGGGTTACACGGGCTTCCGCTTCGATGACGCCGTCGGCTACTCCTGCCATGACCGCATCATCAAGCGGGCCGGGTACCGCTCCACGGGCGAATTCCACCCGAAGATGGCGGACGGCTACCGCTACGAAAAAATTTAATCTTCGTATCTCCGCTAACAGGGGCGGGCCATCCCCGCCCCTTTCAGTAAATTTTAATTTTCATTTTTGAGGTTTTCATGAACGAAACATATTCAGCCCCGATGCTCGTCCCGAACCCTAACAAGCCCTCGGAACTCGTGGCGACCAAGGTAGAACGCAAGAAATAACTTTTGTATCTCCTGGAAGGGAGGGGGCGACCCCTCCCACTTTTTTGCTATCCGGTGGCGGAATCGCGGGAAGCCTCCCCGGAGGCGCCCTCCCCGTCACATAGGGGGAATATCAAAAGGAGACACGAAATGTTACAATTCAGCCCAATGCAGTTCCCGGCAGGGAACCACCCGTTCAGCATCCGCCGCGCCCTCCACGGCATCTGCCTCGTCACCGACGGCAAGACCGAGCAGGTCACCATCGAGAAGATGGCGCAGGAACTCGAACTCCCCGAATCCGTCATCATGCTCCAATACGCGAAGGAAGCGGGCGAAACGCCAATCTTTACCACGGTCCCGTTCCCGGGCGACCCGAACTATGTCGCGCTCGCCATCTACTTCACGCAGTTCAAATCCGCGAAGGTATTTGCCGGAAAGCTCAACGAACGCCTCGAATACAACCGCAAGAAGCTCGTCGTGGGCAAGACCTACAAGTTCTGCGCCGAGGACCTTGCCGCGGCAGTCGTGGGCGAAGGTTTCGGCGAAAGCACCTGCGGCGACTATCCCTGCGAGAACGACGAGCTCTACATGTATGTCGAAGGCTACAAGGGCCGCTACGGCCTCTTCGTCAAGGACGGACACATGATCGCCGACGAATACACGACGGAAGCCACCATCAAGTCGATCGACACCGAACACGATGTTGTCGAAATCGAATTTGGCGAATCCGAGTCCATTCACCCGGACGAGGAAAGAATTGGAAAATTGAACTCTACCGAAGCCAGGGCCTGCCTGGAACCCCTGGAAGACTAGGAATCACGGGTAGCCTCCACGGAGGCGCCCTCCCCGTCACATAGGGGGAATATCAAAAGGAGATACAACAATGGCATACGAAGTTCCCGAAGTACCAAATTTCAACGAAACCGCCGAAAAGGCAACCTTCGACAAGCACGTGAAGATGCTCGTCGCTTCCTTCGTCCTTTCCAAGAAGGAAGAACGGTTCAGCCGCCACTTCAACCATATCTGTTGCGGCGCGTCGCCGGACAAGGACGGAGTCCTGCGCGGGTTCTGTTCCGACTACACCTGCGGCATCGGTTGCAGGAGCAACCTGGACTACTGCAAGGAAGCGCACGACAGGAACCCCGCAATCTACCCCAACATCGGCGAATGGTTCACCCCCACGGAGAACGAGATCGACACCGCCGTCCGCGAGGTTGAACACAAGGGCTACCGCATCGAATGGCGCTTCAACTCCAAGGGCCGCGCCGGACACCTGGGGCTCATCCGCTAGGGTCACCGGAATCACGGGAAGCCTCCCCGGAGGCGCCCTCCCCGTCACATAGGGGGAATATCGAAAGGAGACACGATTATGGAAAATACCGTTTACGACTTTCTCGACATCTTCATGGACGAAGACATGCAGGTGGTGTCCGTTTACGACGTGAACCACGGCAAGGAACTGTTCCGTGGGGTCCGTAGCGACATGCCGGACGAAATCCGCGACCTCGAAATCCAGTCCATCGACAACCTGCACGAACCGACCACGGTCCTCACCCTCAACGTGGCAGTCTAGGAGGCCCCAATGTCCAAGGCACCCTACCTCGTCGTCCGCATCGGCGACAACGACTTCACTTCTTTCTCGGAAGCGCTTGCGAAGGCCCTTTCCGCAATGTTCTACCTCTACGACTACCCCAAGACCGAAGCCGACCTCGAACTGCTGAAGGATCCCGTCGCACGGCTCTGGGCGGCCCTCGACATCGTGAACGATGTAATGAAGAAGGTCGACGATCCCAAGTGGCCGCACGAACCGAACAACTTCGACAGCATGTTCTACTACATTAAGGGCAGGATTTCTTTGAAAATCGTCGATTTTGTCGATTTGCCGGACGATGACAACCACGAAAGCATCTGCATCCCGCTCTTCGAGGGTGCCGAGAGCTTCGTCAGATAAAAATTTTTGTATCTCCTGGAATCACGGGGGAGGTGCAAAAGGCGCCTCCCCCGTTCACATAGGGGGAATATCGAAAGGAGACGCAAAATGAACAAGGCATCCGTATGGGCGAAGCTGAACCTCGCCGACAAGCAGGCCCTCAAAGAACTTTACAACCACCTCGACACTTTTTATGACCATTACAACACCATCGTCGGGGGAACCAACGCGGAGGCCGTGAAGAGCGACCTCCGGGAAATGGCAAACATCTGCACGGACATGGCCGCCCGTTGCAACAACCTCATCAAGGACCTCAAATAGGGAGACACTATGGCAAAGACAAAGATTACGCCGGAAATCATGGAGAAGGTGGTCGAAAAGTTCAAGGGGGCGAAGGTCGCCATCCGCAAGTTCTACACCATCAAGGGCGAAAAGGTCACCAAGGCGTTCTATGTGGCTACCATCAAGCTGAAGAACGGGGACAGCGTTTCCGCGCAGTTCACCGACCGCAGTGTCGATCTTTTCGACGCGTGGGTCTATTTCATCTACGACGGCTACCCGTTGGCGATCAACTTCGACAACGACGAAAGCTGCCACACCATCCAGGACCACCACTACAACATGGAAATCCTTTGGATTAACGAAAACGGCGCGAACGAGTCCGTGGGCGTTGAACCGAAAAATCTTTCCTTCATCGACGGCAACACGGGCAAGCCCATCATTTTCGGCGTGAACGCGAACCTTTGGAAGATGAAGAAGGCGCCCGCCTGCTACGAAATCCTTTCGGCATGGCCGAAGCGCATCGGCTAGGGAATCACGGGAAGGCGTCTGGAGGCGCCCTCCTTCTTCACATAGGGGGAATATCAAAAGGAGACACTAATATGGCAAAGACTACCAAGGTTGACAACATCGAAATCCACCCTAGCGACTTGGATGACCTCAAGCGCATCTTCCAGGACCCGGTCCTGCACATCTACAAGACCCGCAAGGGCAACCGCGACGAATACCGCCTCGAACTCTCCGACCGCAAGACGGGCATCAAGGCGGAAATCGACACGGGCAACGAGGCGGTGTACGGCTACAAGGCCGACGCGACCCCGGACTTCGAGGACACCTGGGTGGGCTTCAAGGCGGACGGCCTGGACTTCGACCTCAACATCTTCGACCTCTATCTGTACGGGCCGGATGACAAGAACTGCGGCCTTTACGCTACCGTCTGCACCATCGACGAAGACGGTTCCACCATCACGGACCCCTTTGTCTATGTGGAAACCCATGTCCACTACCGCGACGAGGCCGGGAAAGTGACGGACTTCGAGTGTGCCGATGGGGAAAAATTTCTTCAAAAGCTCGCCGCATGGGACGGGTCGAAATAGGCCCGTAAGGAGGCCAAATGGCAACCCTGCAACTGATACTGGCCCTTATCGCGTTCGCCGTCCTGGTGTTCGGGTAAGGCGCCGGAATCACGGGGGAGGCGTGGAAAGGCGCCTCCCCCTTCACATAAAGGGCATATCGAAAGGAGATACGGAATGAATATCAAGGAAAGCAAGTTCTTCACACAGCGCGACATCAGCCTTCTCAAGGCCCTCGGCTACAAGAACCCGACGGTGGAAGCATACAACGCCAAGACCGAAGAAATCGACCTCGGCGAGGGTGTGTTCCTCCTCGCGAATGTAGCCCCGTGCGGTCTCCCGCATTACTGGGTCCGCGACTGCGAGTGCAACGACCGCTACCTGTCCGAACGCGATGTCCTCGGCGCCATCTTCCGTTACCACCACGAGGACATGTGCCAGCGAAACTATCATGACAGCAAGCGCATCCCGGACTTTTTCCGTCCGTGGGAAGTCAACAACCTGCTCTGCACATTCAGCGTGAACCGCGAACTCGCCAAGCGCAACCACAGCGAAGTGTTTAATGACAGCAAACGCATCCCGGTATATGTGGAAACTTGGACCACATACTATGTGTCCGAGAATGTCACGAAGTTCTTCGCCCTTGTCACCGACGGCAAAAAGTTGAAAATTGCCATCGACCCGTTCAAGGGCGAATACCCGGAACCCGAAACGCTTCCCGAATACAACAAGTGGGAAACCGCCAAGGGCAAAGACGGCAACCCGCTCGAAATCTCCCTCGGAAACAAGATTTTCGGCGAAAGCGGATGGACGGGCAAAGAAAGAACCCGACTGCTCAACATCAAGGTCAAGAAGCTCGATGACCGCGGAATAAACCCGTAACACCCGGAATCACGGGTAGCCTCCCGGGAGGCGCCCTCCCCGTCGCATAAGGGGAATATCGAAAGGAGACACGAAATGAAAAAGACTATTTACATCCAGGAATACAGCATCCGCGGTGGCCAGGACGAACAGTCCGGCGAAGAAACCAAGCGCAGCGGCATCATGGTGAAGGGCGACAACCCGGAACAGGAACTGTGGGACATGGTCCTCGGCGAGATTTCCGGCGGCTACGAACAGCGTCTGTTCGTGAACGACAACGATTATGACATCGTTGGCAGTGACGAGAGCATCGAGGAACTGCGCGAGGAAGGCATGGAAGCCTTCAAGAAGGAACACAACATCGACAAGATTACCTCGATGGGCTACTACGATGACGCATGGTCCGGCCGCCACATGTCCGACCAGACCGACTACCGCATCGAGGAACGCGTCGAGAAGCCGACCGTCGAGCAAATCAAGGCCGCTGTCCTGCGCTACCTTGACGATAAGTTCGAGGCCGCTGACGTGATTGACGATTACCGCAAGACCGTGGTCGAGGGTCTCCAGGCCAGCTACACGAACAAGGAAGAACTCCGAGCGGATATCGAGCGCATCTTCGAGGAAGGCGAGGATTTCTTCTCCGACGAAAAATAATTTTTTAAAATGGCGCCTACGGAATCACGGGGGGTTACAAATCCCCCGATCCCGGCGATAACATAGAGAGAACATCGAAAGGAGACACAATGGAACTCGACAAATATTATCAGCACACGCTCGGCACCAAGGACACGACCCTCAACAAAATCAACTGCATGCTCTACGATTGCATGACCTCGGATGAATTTGTCCACTCCGAGACGGACGAGGAACTCCCGTGGGGCTACCACCACCTCTACAACTACCCCCGCATCAAGGAACTCCGCCTCTGCACCAAGGATGAATTCGCCGCAATCGCGAACACCAAACAGCGCCAGTTCCCCATCAACTGCTTCCCGGCGTTCAAGTACCGCTATGTCGCAGTTCTCCGCATCAAGCACAGCTCCAAGATGCCGGAATATGTCGGGGAAGACACGGTGTTCGCCCTCGGCTTCGGCATGACCCCGAAGGCCACGGTGGAGAACGCAATCAGCATCCTCATGAACAGCCTCGGCGCGGTTCCCAACCTCTCGAAGAAGCGCCAGGAAGACGAGCGCGGGTTCCTCGACAAGCTGAAAAGGGTATTGATCGACGGGGAACCGCTGGAATCACGGAAACTCTTTTTCCCGAATGAATGGAAGTAACATACGGCGAATATCGAAAGGAGACACGACATGCAGATTATCGAAGCAGAAAAGAAAGCGTTCACCGAGTTCAGCAAGGAACAGCTCGACACCCTCGAAAAGGCCATCCAACTCGTCGATGGCAACGCCTTCGTCTCGAAGGTGGACTACGCCAAGGGCGAAATCAAGGTCGGCATCGTCCACAACAAGGGCACCGAGCACGAATTCGCCAACGATGACCTCCTCACCGTGAATGTGGCCACCGACTCCGTCCCCGCCGCGTTCTACGATGTGTTCACCAGGGCTTACGAACGCCTCATCTAAGGAGCAGTCATGGACCAGGCACAGCAAATCGAGAACATCAAGAAGGCCGCATTCGGCGAGCAGTTCGACAAGGACATCGCCGAGTTCCGCCAAAAGCTCGCGGACCTCTTCGCCGACATGGGCAAGCGCGGGTATTATGCCGCCTACCACTACACGAACAACGACGGCGTGAACCTCGTCATGCTCCCCAAAATTATCGAAATGGGGGCAAGGTCGGACACCCGCGAACACCCGGACGCGGTAAATACCAACTCCCTCCTGGATGCGGTGGCCGATACCGTCGCCCTCGTAAAGGACGGGGAACCCCTCTACGCCCTCTATCTGCAAAGCGGATGCGTGGACGAGAAGTGCTGGGTCAATCCCGAAAAGAAGTAACGGAATCACGGGGCGCCTCCCGCCCCTCCCCTCCGGAGTCACATAAGAGGCATATCGAAAGGAGATACCCCAATGGCAAAGAAAGAATATTGCATCCCGTTCAACGAACTTCAGCAGGTCATCGGCACCGCGCCGAACCTCCCGCGCACCAAACAGCAGGAATCCCACTGGCACAAAAAGTTCCCGTTCATCGTCAGGGGAGTGCCGCTCGACGTGGAACGCGGCGACTTCGGCCTCTGCGACCACTCCATGTGCACCGAGATCCTCTCCGACACCGCCATGGAACTCCTGGCACAGCTCGTCAAGGCGGAACTCGAAAAGTACGCCAACATCGACCAGCTCGCCAAGCAGCACAGCGACTGCGACCCGTCCGATGACGAGACCCTCGCCGACTTCCTCTTCAAGGAAGAAGAAACCCTCCTCGTCGCCAAGTTCGGCGTGGCCTACGACACGGACCTCGACAAGCAGGAAATCGAACGCGGGAAGCGCTGTTACAACCGCGACACGGGCGAATACGTGGTCTTCATTTCCAACGTGGAAAAGGACACCGCCACGGACGGCTACAACTGCATCGTCGCCCCGGACGGAAAGCTCCCCATCCCGGCCAGGGTCCCGCTCCGCTTCGCCAGGAAATGCGACCTCGTCCAGGAATATTAAATTTTTTTGATTTTTGTATCTCCTTCTCTGTCACGGAAAGTGTACGCTTTTCGTGACAGTTTTTTCGTGATCCGTGACGGAATCACGGGGAAGGAGATCCGGCTGCCCTGCCGGTCACATAGGGCGGATATAAAAAGGAGATACCCTCATGAAGAAACCGCTTACCCTCACGGAAGAAAACGTCTACTCCATCGACCAGTGGATTAAGAAGCGCGAGAATACCCCGCTCATCAGCGAACTCTGCTTCGACGAACACCACCCGGTCTACGGCCGCGTCGCCAAGGCGGACGGCATTTCCCGCATCGTGTCGTTCCGCGTGGCCGGGTTCTCCGTGTCCCCCTGCATCAACTACCTCTCCCCCTCCATCATCGAAATGGTCCTCACCCAGGGCGGGGAAGGCTGTCTCGATTGGAAGCTCACGGACGGCAAGAAGACCGTGTTCAGCGGAACCATCCTCACGAGCGTCGTTCCCGACGTGAACGGGCATATCTCCCACGACCGCCTGGACCGCCTCTACAAGCTCGCCCTCGACTACGCCCGCCTCCTCGAAAGGTCGATGAAGGGCATGTAGGCCCGACGGAATCACGGGAGGGGGATCCAATCGGGTCCCCCTCTTCACATATACGGCATATCAAAAGGAGATTCGATTATGGCATACGACATGGGAAAGCTCGGGCTGTCCGGCCCGGAAATCAAGGCGGAAAAGGAATCCATCCAGGCGGTCATCATGGAACGCGACCCGGAGGCTAAGGCGAACCGCATCGCCTACACCTACCTGCAGACGCCCGAGGAAATCCACCGCCTGCGCATCCTCTCGGCGATGGAAACCGCGAACACCTGCCTCTGCTACGACCGCCTCGGCGGTTCATGGCCGACCTACAGCACGCCCTTCCTCCTCCCCAACAACTGCTACAACAACAAGGAGCCGCGTTTCAACCCCTCGGACGTACAGCGCCAGGCCCATGCACTCACCATCGAGGAACTTGATGCCGTCTTCGAGGCACAGCGCCACCGCATGCTGTCCGCGAAGGTCGTTCCCGCCGGGGTGACCGACGAGGACGGGTTCAGCTACCGCAAGATCGTGTGGTAGCGGAATCACGGGGTTTACAAAACCCGCCCACGGGGCGATAACATAGAGAGACCATCAAAAAGGAGATACCGCAATGGCAAACATCTGCTACAAGAAAAAAGAATTTTGCATCTGCTTCAAGATTTCCAAGGACGTGCTCTTCACGGTGGACTACTACCGCTGTTCCACCAACGATGAACCGTATTTCAGCACGACCGCCGAGGTGTACTACCCGAACCACCGCGGAACCTGCCGGGGCGGCCAGTGCCAGGAAACCGCTCTCGTCATCGCCAACGACGAGGCCAAGGCCAACGGTCGCGGCTGTTCCTTCGTGAACTTCTACAAGAAGTGGAACCCCGAACACCTCCACCGACTCGACCCCGCGAAGCTGGACGAACTGCACGAGGATGTCAAGCGCCTCAAGTCCCTCGGCTACCCGTTCATCGAGACCCCGGACGACGGTTGGGAGAACTACACCTCCCGCCGCGAAGATGACCTCATCAAGGTCAAGATGCCGAAGGGAATCACGGACCCGGAACTTCACGGCACCGTGGACTTCACATAAGGAGCATATCAAAAGGAGACAACAATGAAAAAAGAATATGTTTTCACCAACTCGTCGGACACCCACGCAACCCTCACCGTCATCATCCCGGACGGCGCGGACTCCATGCGCGTCCTCTACGAAGCCGGGGAGAGCGACGTCTACCTCCCGGTGGTCGAGGAAGAATACGACGATACCTTCTTCCGCCATTTCAACTGCCACGCCGATGACCTGCTGAACCCGGAAGCCATCCTCAAGACCGTCATTGACGGATGCTTCGGCAACTGCCCGCGCTTCCAGGACACCAAGGACGATTGGAGCCTCGACGAAAGCGTGAGCACCCCGTCCACCAAGGAAGGCTTCCTCAAGATGGCCCAGGCCAAGATGGAGGAAGCCCAGGAACTCCTCAAAGAAGGCGGGTTCAAGCTCGTCTTCGACACTTGCGGCGACGCTACCGCAGTCCACGCAATCCCGGAAGAAGTGGACTTCGAGGATTACGGCGACGGGGAAGAAGCGGGTCAGTTCATCGCATCCGCCCCCGAAGTGCTCCCCCTCGGCACCGTATATGCGGACGGTTGCCCCCAGGCGACCTGCATCCCGGATTGGTTCAAGCCCATGCAGGCAAAAATTTAAATTTTTGAAAAGGGAAATTTACAAATATGGCAAAGCAAGACACCGTAAATGTTGATTTTCGCGAACTCCCTTACTTCGCGTGCATCACCTTGAAAATCGACCTCAACGGGGACGAAATGGACTCGCCGAACCGCTTCGTCCTTCCGTTCCACACGAAATACAAGACGGACACAGCCTTCAAAAAGGCCGTCCGCGCCGCAATCAAGGATTGGATTTCCGAAAACCCCGAATCCTTCGCCACCTCGGTTGCCGACAACGGCATGGATGACCTCAATGTGCACCCCGACGAAAAGGGGTTCAAGACCGCCGCGAAGGCGCTCGGCGCTAATTGGAAGATGGTATTCTACGACATGCCGCTCTCCATCGGCCTCCGCCACGGCTTCCTCGCGATGCGCAGCGACATCAGCATAGCCGCCGACGAATACGACAAGGCGTAGGACGGAATCACGGGAGGCGCATACCCAGGCGCCACCCCGATCACATAAGGGGCATATCAAAGGAGACAACAGATGAACAATCTCGCCACACTTGCAAACGTTCTTGCCCACCTCGACGAAGACTACAAGGCCGCGCTCGGCAACAGCACGAAGCATAAGGCAGACCTGGACAACATCACCAACCTGGTCCAGACGCTCTTCGAGCAGGAACACCCGGACATAAAGAACGCCGTGGTCACCTCCTGGGGCGAAAACGACATTACCTACATCGACATCCGCGTGGCCCTCAAGCCCGAATGGTGCAAGTGGGCGAAGGATGACCACCAGGTCAAGACACAGCTATCCATCGACCTCGATCCGAAGTCCCACTCCTGGTACATGATGATGGTCGTGGACTGCAACGACGGCGAAATCGAGGACTGGGGTTCCGTGGAGTTCACCGCCAAGGAAGTCGAGGCCGAACAGTTCCCCGTCACCGCCATGCTCAACAAGGTCCGCGAGAAGTACGACGCCCGTAAGGCCGAATACGACAAGCACATCGCGGAAGGCATGGACCCGGACGATGCCTAAAAATTCCCTCCCCCGCCCACGCGGCCTCCCTCCGCGTTCCAATCCCCCCGGCACAGTTTACCACAACACATACTGAACGGGGGACGGGCGGGGGTCTTTTCCCTTACGGAATCACGGGAAAGGGCGACCCAGGCGCCACCCGCCGTCACATAGACGGCATATCAAAAGGAGACCCACGATGAAAAGAATTTTCAACCTTCTCAAATCCATCAAGACCATCGACCAGACGGCGGAAGAAGTCGCCCTGCAGATGATTGACCGCCCGGGCGCAAAGATTACCAACTGCGAAGCGTCCTTCGACAAGTCCGGCCCGTGGTACGACTGCGAGTTCAACTTCCTCGGCGAGGTGTTCACCATCCGCTTCCTCGTCCCGTCCGCGACGGACCAGGAAATCGTCGAAGTCATGCACGACGGCGAATGCGTGGATGTCCCGGCCGACAAGCGCGACCACAACTTCATCGACTTCATCATCGAGCACTACTTCGGCCAATACCGCAAGCGCGTCGAACTCGCCCTCGGCTCCCCGTTCAAGTTCCTCCAATACGCCGTGCACGAAATGGATAGTGACGAGTTTGAAATCAAGGGTTCCTATACCGTGGACCAGGACGAATACATTGTCGCCGTCACGGTCCGCACCTACGAAACCGGGGTGGACCAGGACGGAAAGGACTGCGCCACCATCAGCGCACAGCTTTTCGACAATCGCGGCGAGGAACTCGCGAACACCAACGGCTACTTCAACATCTTCTCCCCGGACGGCATGAAGGGCTTTGCCGAATGGGTGAACGGCAAGGTGGACGAAATCGGCCCGGACCCGAGGGAATACGCCGAAAAACTCTGCAAAAAAGTTTTTGAATTCGGCGCCAACGACCGCGACCAGGCCGTGACCGAAGCCGCCAATGCGTTCCTCGACCGCTTCCTCCCGAAGGCATACCTCATCGCGAAGGGCCACTACTTCGACCAGTTCGACGGGGAAGGCGCGGATATTGTCAAAATCGACATCCAATACAAGGAACGCCGCTATGTAATCAAGTTCAAGCGCTACGCCGGGGACCACGACAGCTGTATCATCGCGAAGAGCGGGACCTACGAAAAGGAGTTCCATCAGCCCCATGTCCTCGGCTCCCTCCGCGACCTCGGCAACTTCCTCACCCGCATGACCATGGTGGACTATCCGGGCAAGGACACCACGCCCGAAGACTACCTCGAAATCTACCGCGCCAAGGAGGCCGACTGCATCAACCGTGCAAGGCGTGAAGGGAACGAGGAAGGGTGGAACGAAATCTTCCAGGACACCTGCAAGTCCTACGAGATTGTCGGCTACTACATCGCCTTCTACGGGGCCGACGCTTACGAGACCTGGAAAACGAACACCCAGGGCAAACAGCTCGGCGACCTCCAAAAGGAAGCGGACAAGCTCTTCGACGCGCTCTACAACAAGCCGAAGGCATGCCCCTTCTGCGACGGCGAACGCGTCAAGGAGGACTTCGGCGACAGCTACATGCAGAAGGGCGACGGACCGACCATGGTCATCTACCGCCCGGACGGCGTGGCCCAGGCCAAGTTCACCATCCACGCATGCCCCCTCTGCAACAAGCCCTTCTAAAAATATGTTGTCTCCCCTCCCTGGCGGGTAACCCCCGCCGGGGTCCTTTTTTTAGATCCGGGGGAGCGGAATCACGGGAACCATCCCCGGAGGCGCCCCGCCGATCACATACAGAGAGTATCAAAAGGAGATAACAACATGGCAAAGACACTTCCCCGCCTTCTCACCACCGTCCTCAAGTTCGTCGGCAAGGACACGACACAGCAAGCCCTCTGCGGCATCATGTTCGACCGCGCCAGGGGCGTAATCCTCGCGACCGACGCATTCAAGGCAATCTTCGTCAAGTGCGACGACCCGTTCCACTACGCCGAAATCCTCGCCGAGGCAAAGGGCCTCCCGAAACCGTCCATGGAAGTCGCGAGCGGCTACTTCCGCACCATGCACGAAGAAGTCAAGGGCAAGTGGGTCCCGAACATGAACACCTACAACGACGGCCTCCCGGACTGCGTTGTCATCACCAACGCGGGCAAGAAGGACGGCGGTTGGAAGTATTTCCCCTACCCGTACCCGTCCATCTTCAGCACAATCCCGTTCGGCATGCACAGCGACCTGGATGAAGTTACCGCATACTACGACGGCGAACTGATGGGCAAGGTGGTTAAGTCCTTTGAAAATTTCACGGGTGTCCCGGTGACGCTCCATACGTCGAAGAACCGCCCCGACTGTCCCCTCATCCACTACGCGAAGAAGGGGGCGCTCGAAGCCACCCTCGTCATCATGCCGAAGCGTTACGACCCGGCCGACCCGCAAATCGGCGAAAATTGGGTAAAAGTCGCCCCCTGCAAGGCCCCGGAAAACTCCCTCGTCAAGACCTGGACCGACATGGCGAAGAACTTCTAGGCCCGACGGAATCACGGGGAGCCTCCCGGAGGCGCCCCCGCCGATCACATACAGAGAGCATCAAAAGGAGACAACATCATGACCACCTGGCAAGCTGACATCAAAAGAAACTTCAAGGAAAAGCTCGAAGCCCATATCGCCGAGCGAAAGAACATCATCGCGGCCCTCGGCTGCATCGTCCACAACCCGAAGAAGGACGGCACCGACCGCAGCCGCTTCGAGGCGAACTTCGCCCTCAAGGGCCTCGGCGAACGTTACACCACCCGCTTCGGGGACACGTATCCCTGGGTGAAGATCGACCCGCACTTCCGCGACGGCAAGACCGACTACATCGACATCAAGGTGGACAGCATGGACGAAGAGCAGGCCGCGAAGGCCGGACTCCACGGACCGACCAAGTATGTCGACTGGCGCTTCGGGCTGGCCCGCTACGCCTCGAAGACCAAGACGCTCGTCGAAGGGACGGGGGCGCTCGCAATCGTGAACCTCATCCACGGGGAATTCATCCCCACCATGGAGAAGGAACTCGCGGAACTCGAAGCGGACCTGGCGAACCTCGACAGCTTCATGAAGGAAGCGATCGACATCGCCAACAGCTTCCACGCCATGCAAGAAAAGTACAAGGGTCGCGACCTCGGTTCGTTCCTCTACACGGTGCAGAAGCAGCTCGACTCCCTCTACGACCGCTAGAAAATTTTTGAAAATCCGGGGGCGCCTGCGGAATCACGGGAGGCGCCCCCTTTTATCCCTCCCCGGTCACATAGAGGGGACATCAGAAAAGGAGACAACATGGCTAATCTTGACAACTCTTACAAAGAAATCCGCGCTTCGCAACTTTCCCTCCACGACCTCGCCTGCAAGGTTCCCAAGGTTGCTGTCACCGTCCAGCCGGTCACCACGGTAAAGAGCGAACGGATCGACACCGAACTCACCGTGCTCCGCAACGACCAGGAAATCCAGGTCTTTGAATCCTTCTTCCCGGAAGGCGACATCAAGTACATGTGCGGCATCCGCATCGAACGCGAAAAGGATGTCAAGACCTACTGCCCGTTCGAGCAGCGCCGCGAACTCCTCCCGGACCTCATCAAGAAGCACACGGACCGAAAGAATGTCAAGTGGTTCATGACCCCGGAACAGTACAAGTCCTTCCAGGACCATGTCCGCAAGCTCGACTGTCCCGACACCATCGGCGACTTCGGCGCAGTCCAGGTTGGCCGCTTCCTCTTCCTCTTCAACCTGGAAAACCGCCGCGACCGCGAACTCAACGGGTATGGCCCGGAAAACCACCGAATCGGCACCCTCTACCTCGCCGGAATCCCCAAGGGCAAGCCCTTCTGCGGGGAACTCGACAACGGAGTCCGCTTCACCTCGCTGACCGACCTCGTATTCCAAAATTTTGAAGAATGGATGCGCGGCCACTACGAAATCGGCGATTGCCCGGAAGACATCTCCAAGCTCACCTTCCCGGTGTTCAAGGACCGGATGGAAGAATGGGTCGTGGACAACGCGGAAGTGCTGAAAACGGTCGCCGACGCGATTGCCAAGGGCGAAGCCCCGGCGGACATGCTCACCACGATCGAACCGGGTTGGGAAGCCTGGGTGAAGAGTTCCTGCGCCAAGCCGACCAACGCGGAAACGGAAAATGACCCGTTCACGAAGGCCAGGGCCGAAATGGAGGCGATTTTCGAGAAGGCACGAAAGGACCTTGACGAAATCTGCAACCGCTATATCGAAAAGATTAAGAACAGCTAATGTCTCCCATCACGGTCCCGGTAGCCGCCGGGGCCGTTTTATTTTTAAAAATTTACAAAAGGACCTATCATGAACTTCTATGTTTCTTTCGGCGCAAACGACCCCGAAATCCCGATGACTACCCTGGCAAAGGTGGAAGCCCCCAACTTCACCGAGGCCGAACGAATGGTAAGGGAGCGCAGGGGGAGGGACTACGGGTTCATCTACACCCAGGGCGAGTTCGACAAGTTCCCGGAAACGCCATGGTACGACCCCGAAACGAAGGTGGTCCCCCTGGAACAGATCCCCCGCGCAAAGGCGGAACCCCCGGCGGAATCACGGGTGACGCTCCCCGAAGGCGCCCTCCCGTAACATAGAACGGACATCGAAAGGAGACACACAATGCAGACACAGCCCGTATTCACCACAGTCAAGGAAAAGGATTTCACGCGCTTCAAGAAAGCCGTCACCGGCGGCAAGTTCCCCCAGAACAACTTCTTCGGGGCGATCATCTTCGGCGACGCCCGCATCGAGCTCTGCATCGACGGCGAGGAGACCAACTACATCTGCTGCAACGTATACCTGGCCAACTACGGCGACGGCAGCTACGGCCGTCTCGACGATGTTCACAAGACACCCTACGACCTGGTGACGGACATCTGCAAGACCGACTCCATCCAGCTCGTGAACGGGGACCTGGACGGGATGGACCTGGTGGCATTCGCCAAGCTCGCTATCAAGCTGGCCAAGGCCAACGTCGACAAGAAGGTCCCGCTCTTCCGCCACGCCCCCATCCCGTATTGGAAGGACGCTTCGGAAATCCGAATCCTCCCCATCTACCTCGACAAGGACGGCAACGAGGACAACACCGGGGAATGGGGAACCCCGGAAAGGAAAAACAAGACAACCATGGATGTCCGCAAGTAAGGAGGTGCACACATGAGCAGAAAAACGACTTTCAAGGCAATCTACAAGTCCAAGTGGGAAAACGGAGTGGAAATCCAGGCGGAAGTTTTCGTCGATGACGAACGCGGACTGATACTCTCCGACATCCCGATGGACCCCGAGGACAACGGGAAGCTGATTTCCGAACAGATCCTCACGCACGACGGCAAGTGGAGCAACATCTGCCCCAAGTGCAGGAACCACCTCCTGCGCAACGACGGCCACTGCCGCAACAAGAAGTGCGAGAACTACGCACCCGTGCACAAAGACAGATAATACACCCGCGACAGGCCGGGCGGCGTTATTCTCGAAATACCAAAACCCAAACACCCAGCGCCTCGCCCGGAATCACGGGACCACCTAAACAACCCGCCCCCTCCGTAACATAGAGGGGGCGTCAACGATTTTAAAGGAGACTACAACATGCCCAGCATCATCAACCGCGAAACCCCGTACTGGCTGCACAAGATCGATGTCATCCTCATGCGCATCGACAACGAGCACAAGGTCATCAAGTCCATCAAATGCAAGAAAGCGTCCAAGCAGCACGACCTATGGCAAGCAACCGTCACCCTCGCGAAGGGCAAGCCCCATGTCAAGACGGTGGTCTCCAGGACATCGTCCGTCGAAAATGCAGTGAAGGAGGCGGTCCAGGACTGCATCAAGCTGCTCCGCTTGACCCGCGACAGCGAATATCCCGAAGAACCGTCCCGCGGCATGCTCAAGAAGTTCCTCGGTTGGTGGGGCACCCCGATGTACACCTTCTACACGGTGTCCGAAGCCTCCCGCATCGACGGCGAAGTGCGCAACGACACTTGCGGCGACCTCTACCCCTCGATCGAAAAGGTCGCGGAACAAGTTTCCGGCGAAATCAACGATTACTTCGAGCAGGAACACGTCGACCAGAAGGTGGACGCGAAAACGATTGTCCGCAGCTTCAAGGCAAAGACAAAGAAGCTCGGCCACTCCGTCGGGTACGGTCTCCGCTATTCCGCCTTCAACGACGCGGACGACATCCTCGACTACACAATTCACGAACACAACATTTTCCCCGAGTTCGACAGCGTGTTCCACTTCGGGGAAGAACCCATCATTTCCCGCTTCGGCTGCATCCCCGGAAAGATGAAGTAGCGGAATCACGGGAGGCGCCTACCCCAGGCGCCACCCCCGTCACATAAAGGGGACATCGAAAGGAGACACTCATGGCTATCAAGAAAGAAACTTCCAAATCCGCAATCGACCGCGTCCAGGCCGTCCTCGACCAGGTAAGGGCGAAGTTCCCCCAGGTCACCGAACTGTTCGTAACCACGGGGGCGCAGTTCGTCAAGGACACCGATGCCCGCATGACGGAAACCACCGGGTACTCCTACCCCTGGTTCGGCGAACGCGAAAAGGTCGCCAACTCCCGCTTCGTCGGGGCCGTCCGCATCAAGTGCGAACCCGAACTCGCCGCGAAGCTCGGCGGGGACACGATTTGGGACTACTTCGAGGGCGGCGTGCCGGAGTGCTGCGCCATCAACGCGGTCAAGAAGCTGCGCGATGCCTGCAAGGAACGCAGCAACCACGAAGAGGCCCGTATCGCCGATACCCTCGTCGCGGCCCTCATGGAACAGAAATTCTTCAACAAGTAAAGAGGCGCCACATGGAACTGAAATGGACCGAATGCCACGAAAGGGCGGCAAAAAAGATTTCCGACAAGATGTTCGAGAAGTGCTCCGAGGAACTCACCTTCCCCTGGGTCATAAAAAATTTTGAAAACAAGTCGGCGAAGGAAGGGACCGAGGACGGCGCCGCATCCGTCCGCCTCACGGCCCTCTACAAGGGCGGCATAAGGTTCTCCACCTCCGCGCACAACATCGGGGAAAAGGTCCTCCGGGACTGCTTCGAGGTCCATTACTGCTTCAATGGCCAGGGAACCTACCAATACTTCGACAACCTCGTCGAGGCGATAGACCTGACCATGAAGCTGATCGCCCTGGCGAAGGCGTAACGGAATCACGGGAACGGGGGAGGCGGGCGCCTCCCTCCGTCACATAGAGGGCATATCAGAAAAGGAGACAACATCATGGAACAGTCTAGCATCGCCAGCGCAATCAAGGGTCCCAACTATGACCAGGATTTTGCCGAAATTCTCGCCGATGTCAAGGCCCTGCAGGAAAAACTTTCCAAGAAAGGCTATCAGCTAGGTCTCGATGTCAACGGCGACTATCGAATGGTCCTCCTCCCGGAAGGCTTCGACTGCAGCAACGCCCGCATGCACGAAACCGGGGAAACCAAGACCGATGCGATGAACATGGCCGAATTTGTCGAAACGCTTCCCGACTTGATCAGCGGCGACCCGATCTATCTGCTCCGTTACGGCAACACGGAAACCTGCTGGAAATCGGCGAAGGCGTAACGGAATCACGGGAACGGGGGAGGCGGGCGCCTCCCTCTTCACATAGAGGGCATATCAGAAAAGGAGACAACAACATGGGAACACGCGGTTACGTATTCTTGAAGAGGGGCGACATCGCCCGCGGCACATTCGTATTGGACGACGCTTGCGACATCGGGGACAAGCTCCGCAGCATGTCCGACGGCGAAATCCAAAAGTTTTGGGACCTCCTCGGCCAGCTCTGCCCCCTGGACGAATACGGCTTCAAGATGAGCCGCGCCTGGCTCCATTCCTTCCACAGCGAGGCCGACACAGAGGAAAACAAGAAGCGCGGCTACGTCCTGCCCCCGTTCGAGACGGAAATCAGCGGCTCGACCGTGAGCTGCTTCGAGATCCCGATGTCGTTCGTCCCGACGGCGGAAACCGACCTCCTCACGCAGTTGTGGCTCATGGCCCGCAAGCGCGGCCTCCAATACGAGAACGACTTCTCGGTTCTCTGGGTGCTCGACGTGGACCGCAACCTCATCTTCCGCTACCACGGAAGCATCCGCTTCGAATATCCGCTCATCAGCGAGGACGCAAAGCGCTACAAGTACGAGTTCTCCGAATACATGCGCATCATGGCCGCGCCCCGCGAACCGCACGAGGAAAGCCGCAAGATGGTACGCACCTGGCACTCCGACGAGAAAGCCGACTGCATCGTGTGGGACGGCGATGTCGGCGAACGCGAAGCCCGCAACCTCATGTTCCGTTAAAATTTTTTTGAATTTCGAGGACCCTATGAAACAATTTAAAATGCTCACTCCCGGCAACAAGGTGTGCATCTCGCTGAAGACCCTCTTCGAGACCCTGCACAACGGGGACATCCACAAGACGGATGTCGGCCACGAAATCCGCCGTTCGACGGAGGACGACGGATCCGAATACTACGACCTCAACAACGGCGCGACGGAATACGCCTGCTGCGACGGGGAGGAAGTCGAGGTCAAGTCCGTCGAGGGGTCCACCGTCACCTTCCTCAACAAGAACCAGGAAAACCCACAGGAGTTCCAGCTCACCATCCGCGAGTGCATGGACGCAATCTTCGGGTTGGCGTGACGGAATCACGGGAGGCGCCTACCCCAGGCGCCAGCCGATCACATAGAGGGAACATCAAAAAGGAGACAACGGCATGACCAAAGCAGAACAGGAAAAAATCGCTTTCCGTGAACAGCAGTTCACACAGACCAACGCGGCCTGCGAGAAGGTGCGCGGCAAGTTCCCCTTCGTCAAGAAGTTCGAGGTCCTCAAGAAGGACAAGTTCTGGAAGACCTGGGCCCAGGTGAACGGCTACTCCCACCTCGTCAAGAAGACCCACCGCTTCGTGGCCGTCCTCGAACTCGCATTCGGGAAAGGCCCGGGGACGATGTGCTTCTCCGTGAGCAACCCGGAACAGCCGGAAATCGCCGCGCTCGATGTCCTCAAGACGGCCATCGCCGGATGGACACCCGAACCGAACAGCCACACAATCAAGGTATTCCCCGAATACGCGAAGGTGACCAGGGAACACTTCAAGGACGTGTCCAACGTCATCGACGCTTTCGCCGAAGCAATGGAGGCATAACAATGTGGACCAATGAACAGTTCGACCAATACCGCAAGGAAAGCACCGCGCTCGAAACGAGCGTCGACAACATCCTCGGGGACGAAAGCCTCCGTTCCTGCGTCCGAAGCGTGTGCAGCAACCTCCGCAACAACTCCTACCGCTTCCGCGTAGTCATCGCGGACGCCACGGACTTCAAGATCGAGGACGAGCACAACATCAGCTTCCAAATCCGCAGGAGCGACAACATCCTCACGATTTCCGTGTGCGATGGGTGCACCAACATCTTCGTGGAGTACATCAGCCTCCGCAAGTGGAAGTTCCCGGAACACTTCACCGACCTGGACCTCTTCATCGACCGCGCCGAGCACATCTTCCGCTACGCCAGCGACACGAAAAAGTGGATTGGCGAGGCCAACAAGATCGCCAGGCGCGTCGAAGGCAAGGACTGACGGAATCACGGGAGGCGCCTCCCCCAGGCGCCCTGCCGTCACATAAGGGGAGCATCAAAACAAAAGGAGACAACAATGCGTTACGAACTCGCTACCAAATATGATCCCCGCAAGAGCTTCGGCCACAAGGCCATCGTCGAAGATGACGGCACGACCAAGACCCTCATCTCCTACACGACCGAAGTCGCCAAGTTCTCCGGCAACAAGCTGACCCTGCTCCCGGCGTGGAACTCCTCCCCGACCACCTACCGCCACGTGGTCGAGTTCGCCAAGCAGACCGGCACCTACGACCAGCTCCTCGCCGAAAAGAAGGACACCAAGATCGAACACGACAACTACGAATGGAAGGGGATGTAACCATGGCCAAGATGAAATGGTACGGATGTGTCCAAAGCAGGCTGATGGCCGCTTCCAAGATGCCCGAGCCGACGGTCGGCATGGGGGTTACCGAACTCCTTTGGAGCGACCGACACGCCTACGAGGTCATCGGGGTCAAGGACAAGACCCACTGCACGATCCGCGCGATGAAGTACGAGAGGACCGACAGCAACGGCATCTCCGAAACGCAGACCTACAAGTACACCTCCAACCCCGACGGCGAAATCAAGCACCTCGTCTTCCGAAACGGGCGCTGGCGTTCCCGCAAGGTGGAGGAAGTGTATCTCGGGGACCAAAAGTGGGAAAACCGCCTCACCAGGAAACTCGAAAGTTCCGAATGGTTCCTGGGCAAGGCGGAGGAATACCGGGACCCCTGCTTCTAACCCTCGCAAATGCAACGGTTAAGTGCCCAAATATTGGCTAATCGTTGCATTTATGACGGTTAAGTGCCCATATTTGGGCACAAAAATTTTTCAAATTCCGAGGAAACCATGAAAAAATTCAACTGCACCGCCAACGGTCACAAGTTCACCCTCCAATGCGCGGACAAGATTTTCAAGAATGCCGAAGAGACGCTCAAGTCCATGTCCGGCAAGATGAAATCCACCTGGGCAAGCGTTGGCAGCGTTTTCGATCACATCGCCGACATGATGGGACGCGCCGGCCTCCCGTCCACGCAGAAGACCAAGGCAGTCCTCTACTACGAGAACGACGGCTACGGAAGGTCCAGCACATACAAAAAACAGACGATGCAGGCCACCGTCCATATCGACGGCAACAAGGTCACCTCCATCGACTTCGACCGCGCCGAACTGTACCCTGGCGAATACCGCACGGACAAGATCCTCACCGACGGCAAGGAAGCCCGCGAGCACTTCCTCAAAAAGTTCCTCGGCATGAACTCCCCAAGCCAATACCCGGTCCGCCCCGAAGGCCACGACGCGTGGGACCAGTGCATGGAACACATGTACGACTACCGCCTATACGGCTAACGGAATCACGGGAGGCGCCTCCCCGGGCGCCCCGCCCGTAACATACACGGGGTATCGAAAGGAGACATCAGATGAACGACAAGTATTTCTACGTAATCGAAGCGCCCCAGGAAGTCGTCAAGGCGAACTTCCCCGGCCTCAACAAGAAACTCTATGAAATCGCGGGACCCGGCACCTACGCCGAAGGCATGTCCCTCGAAGGCATCGCCGACGAGCTCTGCATCAGCGGGACGCTCCACAGCCGCCAGGTCAAGGTGGTGGAAATGCTCGAAGAGATCGAGCCCAGCGCCTTCTGCCATACCTACGTGTCCCACAACGGCCCGGCCCACATCCTCATCGACGCCTACTTCGCCAAGAAGGAAAAGTGCCAGGAGTTCGCCGACAAGCTGAACCAGCGCTATGACCGCATGATGGCCAGGCGCAACAAGAAAAAGGAGGACAACTAATGAGCACGACGGAAGAAAAGATGTTCGTCCCGAAAGACGGCAAGACCACCACGATCCGCTTCGTCGGGGACCCGTCCTTCCACCACATCCCGCCCCAATCCTTCGGCGGCCCCGGCAACGGAATCAAGATCCCGGCCACCAAGGAGACCGAAGCGTTCTTTGAAAAGGAAATGGCGAAGGCCCGGCACAACCAGGAAGTCATGGACAGGCACGGCCTCAAACCCGAAGACATGTTCGACGAGGAAAAATTGAAAAAACACGGAATCACCACTGTGCAAAATATCTAAACTTTGCTATATTTCACTCGGGACGGTTCCCGTCCCCACCCGATGCGGGGTGGAGCAGTTGGTCAGCTCGTTGGGTTCATACCCCAAAGGTCGCCGCGTTCGAGTCCGGCCCCCGCTAGTAAAAAATTTTTAACATTCCGGCGCATTCGTCTAGAGGCCCAGGACAGCGGATTCTCATTCCGAAAATCACCGGTTCGACCCCGGTATGCGCTACTCCCCTTACAGCTATGGCAGACAACACCCTTTACCGAGACATTAAGGTAGCACTCGCCGACCTGCGTGAAGGTCACGAGGACATGGACTTCTACCGCCCCGGAGTGAAACTCATCGCCGGGTATCGTAACGACGGCAAGGAAGAACTCCCGGCCATCGAACTCTACCGCGAGAACGAGAAGACCCCCTTCAAGACCTGGTACATCGTCACGGACGAGTACAACCAGCTCTCCGACGTGCTGGAACGCGTCGCCTCCCAGGTCGAGACAGCAATCGAAAAACTAAGGAGACCCCTATGATCTTCACCGTGAACTACACTACGGTAATCGGAGGAAAGGAACTCCGACTCTGCGCCGGGCAGGTGGAAGCGTCCGCCGTCGAAGGCGCCAAGGCCAAGGCAACCGAACTCATGCAGCTGCGCAAGTTGAAGAACGTGAAAATCGCCTCAATCTGCAGCAAGGACGGAAAGGAGGCCGCAGTCGCCCACCCGGCACTTCTCGCGAAGAGGGTCCCGGAGTACGAATGGCTCACCGTCCACCCGGCATACTGCCCGTCCAGGGACAAATAAAAGTTTCGCACCCGTAGTTTAATGGATGAACACTGGCGTCCGAAGCCAACGGTTCCGGTTCGAGCCCGGACGGGTGTACTATCAACGGAATCACGGGAAGGGGATCCTCACGGGTCCCCTCCGTCATATACGGGGAATATCAGAAAAGGAGACACCATGTCAAAGTCCGTTTACATTCTCAATGAGAAAGGCAACATTCCCGACCTCAACGGCCAGGCGCAGCACAAGAAGCTCACCAGCTTCCTCCGTTCCGTCCACGGCTTCTGCACCAACGCGCAGGGCAAGGATGACCGCCAGCACCTCTACGCCGTCCACTACACCCGCAAGGGCGACCTCATGACGATGCAGTGCTCCGACGGCACCAAGGTCCTCGCCGTGCAGTTCTTCGGCCCGTATGCCCACAACATCGTCCGCGCCCTCATCGAGCGCCAGGTACGCGAATTCTGCGTAGGTTCGCCCGACCTCGTCACTTACGCCCTCTCCAAGTTCGAGGAAGGCGAAGTCACCGTCCCCTACAAGGGTGCCCTCAACAACCGCCCGATGGACAGCGCCATGCTTACCGACTTCTACAAGGTCCACGGCGGCTACACCGTCCACTACCCGGACGTGTTCGGCGTGTTCTTCAAGAGCATCACCCCGAAACAGTTCACACTGCAGCCCGCATCCGGCTTCCGCTTCGACCCGACTGCGCTCTACCGTATCACCGACTTCATCTCCAAGTGGTTCGGTACGCAGGACATGGGCTACTTCTATACCATCACCCCCGATACGGAAGACCCCCGCTCCCCGAGCATCTGTAACGTGACCGTCGGCGAACTCATGTTCTGCCCGGAAAACGGCGCCAGGATGCTCGCCGGGATCATGCCCCTCTCCGGCATCCAGGAACAGAACTACTCCGGCGAAAAGCGCGAGACCCTCGCCGCAATCATCGAAGCAATCAACAACGCCAACAAGTAAAGGAATATCCCCATGCCCTACAAAATTTTTGTCCTCGTTTCCAACTTCGTCGTAATCACCGCCATCGGCTGTTTCATCGTGGGACCCCTCCTTTGGATCTACCCCCCGGATGGCATGACCGTAAAAGTCACCGCCGCCTATATGTTCCTCTCCGCGGTCGTGGGCCACGCCCTCTACTTCATCTTCAAGACCTATGCCTGGGTGAAGGAGCTGCACGACGAACGGCACAAGCCGATTTCCGCCATCGCGAGGGAAATCCGCCAAAAATACCCCAGCCAACTCCAAAAACGTAATAAAAAATACCGAAAAGGCGCTACGAACGACAAAAAATCCTTCTCGTAGCGGATTATCCGCAAGGAATCACGGGAGGCGCCACCCAGGCGCCCCCTCGCAGTAACATACAGGGACCATCAACAAGGAGACCGACATGGCAACGCAATTCAAGACACTTCTCAACTATCTCAAAGTTTCCGGCATGTTCAAGGTCACCAAGATCCACAAGGACTGGCCCCTGGACGGCTTCCACGTAGTCCGCAAGTCGGACAACCGCAAGTGGCTCATCTTCGACCCGCCGTTCTTCTACCACGACTGCGTGTTCGTGTGGGACAACAAGAAGGACAAGCCCTGGCCGACGAGCCTCGACGCCTTCGGCAAGGAGAACAGCCAGGAACGAGTCAACAACGAGCTTCTCGCCTTCCAGGCATACAACCGCCTCGCCGGCAAGAAGGTCCTCAAGGAATAGGAGGCGCCCATGGACTTCGAAAAGGTTTGGGACATCGTATGCGACCACTGCCGCGAGCGCGGCTTCTACTTCCTCGACGAGGAGGACAAGCGCTTCACCCAGCGCCTCTACCGCGACGGCGTGGCCACCCGCGAAATCTGCGAGAAGGTGGAATACTCCTGCCGCTGCATGGGGCGGGAATATGATTCGTAAGTTTTTCGTAAGGTTGAAGAGAAAAATTTGTATATTTCCCTATATGCGGAAAGAACACAGAGATTTCTCCCTCGACGACCTCATATTCAAGATCGTGCTGATGCTCCTCGGGCTCGGCATGGTCGCCGGGTTCTTCTTCGGCCACCGCTGAGCGGAATCACGGGGAACCCACGGCAGACACCCCCGGCGGTCACATAGCCGGGACAGCCAAAAAGGAGGCACCATGAAGGAAGGAAGGACTTTCCCGTTCATCGTCACCCTCGAAGGGGGCGAGACAGTCCGCGTCACCGCGACGGACCCCGCGTCCGCGAAGGAAGACGCGAAACAGACACACCCCGGACTGCAAGTAATCAAGTGCGCCCGGGACAGATCCAAGTAATTTTGCTAAATTTCACGGAGGCGCCCCATGAGACGCTGCAAGTTCCTGGTCGAGCACTACGACCCCGTGCTCGGCCTAGTACCCGCCGGAATCGTCGACAGCTTCCAGGAAGCCTTCGACATCACGCCGGAAGGGGTCAAGGCCGAACTGACCGTTCTATGGGAACCCGTCCCAGCAGGAGTGAACAATGATAAAAAAGACTAACGATCCCTGGTGCTCCCCGAAAGGCGTCTCCCGCCTCAAGGACTTCATCAAGGACCTCGCCACCCTCTCCACCGACGCGGACCAGCGCCTAGAAGATACAATCCACTGCATCTCCTACGACAAGCGCAACTACACGATCTGCTCGACCGACGGAAAGAAGGGCGTGATAGTCTCCCTCCCGCCCGGACCGAACACCGACGCGTTCATGGCGACCATGGCGAAGACCCAGGTCCTCATGTTCAGCAAGGACACCTCCCCGGACTACGCCACTAACGCGATGGACATGCTCCGCGTCATGGGCCACATGACGGTCAGCCTCGTCAGCGGGCACTACCGCTCCGACAAGTCCTACCCGTGCATGGCGCTCATGCTCCGCCCGCGCAACGACAGCCGCCCGGTCAAGGCCGAACGCTTCGTCAACTTCCCGGCGGACCGCGAAATCCCCGTGAAGAAGTTCATCGAGAAGCACGGGGAACTCGTCGGCCCCTGGATGGTCTTCGACAACGTGGTCAGCCCGTCCACCAAGCCGCACATCTGCCCGTTCACGCTATGGCTCGACCCGAACACCCGCGCCCAGGCAGTCGGCTTCGTCATCCCGGACCCGTCATACGAAACGGGCCTGGAAAGCGTTCCAGGCTCGGCGGGTGACATTCAGTCCGTAATCGACAAATTTATTTAGACCCGCAGGCGAGTTCGTACATCGCCCTGCTCTGCGCCTTCTCGTATGCGCCCTGCTCGTCAACGGACTTGCGTTTCCCCTGCTTTACAAGGTCCTGCTGCCGCTGCATCTCCTCCTGCAAGTATTTGTCCTCTAGTTCCTGGTATTTAGGATTGTTCCACGCGTTCTTCACCACCGCAGAACACGCCTTCGTGTTCCTGGGCTGCACGTTATGTGCGGCCTTGTGGTTTATGGCCCCGTGCGCAAGCCCGGCAGCCAGGGCGACTCCGGCGAGGACCTTCCCGGCCTTATCCATCACCCCTTCCTGGAATATGGCGCCCATGGCCTGCCCGACGGCTTCGTTCAGCGCAGGGTCGTCGCTCCCCCGGCATATAGCCTCCGTGAGGCCGTCGAGTTCCTCGATGTTCTCGAAGTCGATCTGTTCTTCTTCTTCCATGTCGTTCCCTGGGGAAATACGGCTACAGTTTATACCCGGCGGAATCACGGGAGACACCCGGGCGTCCTCCCCGGCGATCACATAGCAGGGCTACAAAGGAGACAAGAAAATGAGCTACCTCGCACAGTACATGGGAAACCTCGAAGAAGACAACGCAGCGGACCTCTCCGCGGTGGAAGTGCTCTGCCGTCCCTACGGCATCGCGTTCTACTCGCGCGTAGTCGCCTACCTCCGTGGCAGCAACCCGGTCCCGCCGGACGAAGTGTTCTCCGGCGCCGAGCTCGAAGTCGTGCGTGCGCTCCTCAGAATGTCCGGCACCTTCCTCCTGGACCCGGTCGGCCTCCGCCTCACGGGAGCCAGGGAAGTCGCCGCGGTGATGGCCCGTCTCAAATACCGCAACATCGAGTCGCAGTACATCATCGCCCTCGACGGCGCCCGCAGGATCCTCGCCATCCGCGAAGTGTCCCTCGGCACCGCCTCCGGCACCGGGGTCCCCGTCCACACCGTATGGAACTTCCTCTCCTCCGTGGACGCGTCATCCTTCTACATCGTCCACAACCACCCGCAGGGCATCGCCACCCCGTCCGACACCGACATCCAGGTCGCGAAGTACATGGACAAGGCCGGGCGCCTGGTGGGCTACCGCCTCCGCGACTCGGTCGTGGTCTCCCGCGGCGAATACTCCTCCGTGTTCGAGACGATGGACCGACAGGAATCACGGGAACCGATGGCGGAAGCCGCCTCCAAGTAACATAGCACGAACATCCAAAGGATACTACAATGGCAATTTCCAGCAAGACAGTCGAACTCCTCCGCGTAGCCACCCACCCGGCGGCAGCAAAGTATTCCGACTACTTCTCCTACCGTGGCCGCGCGGCCCGCAAGCCGAAGGCCCCCGCCTTCGCATCCACCGCGTTCACCGTGGGCCAGGATGCCCGTGCAAGCCAGGTCGAGGCGGTCTGCGCCGCCTACGGCGTGTCCTGCAAGGTCGTAGGCTCGCAGTCCGGCCCGGTCATCTCCAAGATTTTCGTGCAGCCCAAGACGGGTACGAAGGCTTCCGCCCTCGAAGCAATCGCGAAGGACCTCGCCAGGGACCTCGACTGTGCATCCATCGAGGTGAACGGCAACGACTACTTCCAGTTCGTCGATCCCTACACCCAGCTCCCCAAGCACCGCTGCTGCTCCATCGCCATCCCGGTCAAGGACCGCAAGGTGGTCCCGTTCGGAAACATCTTCAACTCCCCGGCCCCGAGCATGGCCGTCCCCGCCGTCATCGGCGTGACACCCGTAGGGACACCCGTCCGCATCGACCTCGCGAAGGCGCCCCACATGCTCGTCGCGGGACAGACCGGCTCCGGCAAGTCCGTCTGCATCAACTCCATCATCTCCTCGGTCTATCTCTCCATGCCGACCGACATGGTGCGCTTCCTCCTCATCGACCCCAAGCAGGTCGAGCTGAAACCCTACGAGGCGCTCCCCAACGTCATCAACGGCAGGGCGATTACGGACCCCATGGAAGCCGTGCTCTCTATCGGATGGCTCGTCTCCCTCATGGAATACCGCTACTCCGTCCTCGCCAGGCTCGGCTTCCGCAACATCAAGGACTTCAACGCCGCCGTCGAGAACTGTGAAAAAATTTTTACAATTCCGTCCGGCAAGCGCAGGAAGATGCCCTACATCGTCGCGGTGGTGGACGAGTTCGCCGACCTCATGATGACCGCCCCCGGAGAACTCACCGCCTTCGTCATGCGCATCGCGCAGAAGGCCCGAGCCGTCGGCATCCACCTCGTCCTCGCAACCCAGCGACCCTCGACGAAGGTGGTCACGGGAGACTTGAAGTGCAACATCCCAACCCGCATCGCCTTCAAGGTGGCCTCCTCCACGGACTCCATGACCATCCTCGGCTACGGCGGGGCGGAAAAGCTCCTCGGCTACGGGGACATGATCGTGGGCACCGACGGCTCCCTCCAACGCCTCCACGGATGCCTCCTCACGGACCAGGAACTCGAAGCAATCCTCGCCAGGGCCGCGGAAGCCGACCGCATGGACTACGAGGACGCGGGGAACTTCCTCGACGTGAACTTCGCCGAACCCTTCTCCCCCGTCATCAACGGCATCCCGGAATGGGTGAAGGACGCCCCGGCCATGGTGGACCTCGGCCTCGCCGGGAAACTCCTCCAAGATACCCGCTCCCAGGTCGAAATCCTGGCCGCGGCGAAAGCCATCAAGATGATTTGACCTAAAAATTTTTTAAATTTTCCATACGAACTAAGACAACAACGTAGCCACGGAGCAAAAAACTATGTCACTGTTCAGCCAAAAATTCTTCGCCGACATGGACCGCGAATACAAGACCGCCAAGGCGGCAATCCCCAACCGCGAAACGGAAGTCAAGTACATCCTCCTCGCCCGCCAGGGCTCCACGGAAGCCATCCGTCTCATCGCCGGCCTCTGCTACCCGACCATCGTCCGCATGGCGACGGGCAACCCGCGCTACCGCCGCTTCAAGGGCGACTACGGCGAACTCGTCTCCGAAGTCATGCTCCACCTCCCGGCGGCAATCCAGGACTTCGACCTCAACGAGGGCACCCGCTTCATCACCTTCTTCAACGCCCGCATCTTCAACGCGCTGAACAAGGCCCTCTTCGCCGACAACCTCGTGCAGTGGCCGGAAAACCGCCTCCGCGCAGGGGAGACCGTCACCGCCGTCGCCTTCGCGGCACCCGGCCCCGAACAGGAAAAGCGCCCGAACGCCCCGGTCATGGACATCCTCCTCAACCACGACGACTCCGCCGACATCGCGGAAGACATCGACCTCCGCCGCGTCCGCAACATCCTCAAGGAACAGGCCGACGCTGCACTCGAAAACGACGCGGAACGCCAGCTCTTCGACGCCATGCTCTCCCCGGAATGGAACTCCGCCGCGGACTACGCCTCCCGCACCGGGAACTCCACCGCATACGTCCGCAGGGTCACGAAGACGGTAATCACCAAGATGCGCAACCGCACCGTGCTGATGGAAGCCGCCGAGGAAGTCCTCTAATTTCCCCAATTTGCTCCGTAAACGGCACCGGACTGGCACCGCCGGTCCGGCCAATTTTTTTAAATTTTGTATATATGGCAACTTCTTACATCGATCTCGTCCAGGCTTCCCTGGACAAATGGAACCACGACGACTCCACAAGATATTCACAGCTTCTCGACAGCGCCGAACAGCAGGGCCTCGTAGCCCTCGAACCGGAGATCCGCTGCGTCAACCCCAGGGAGATGACGGCCTTCCTCGACCGGAACATCCTCCCCGACGACCTGGACTGCATAGGCGCCACACCGGAGAAGACAATATCCAACATAAGGAAGAAATACCAATGCGCCCTGCATGCCTAATACTCGCCCTCGCGGCCATCGCCTTCGCCGCCGGAACCCTCCCCGGAATACCGGACGGGCCCAACTGCCTCTACGCCGGGACCGACATCGGAATCACGGCAGACCCCCAGGGCAACTGCCCCTCAGTCACCACATGGCGCCTCTCCCAGGCCGAACCCGTCCTCTCCGCGGGGAAGTATTCCTACCTCCACTGCCAGTACGAACGCAAGCGCAACGGGGAACCCGCCATCGACCTCGGCAACATGCGCGAGTGCAAGGACGTCCTCTTCGTCTTCGGGGGCCAGGTCCTCGGGGGCATCTACTTCCACGACGGCCACGACATGAGGGACTTCTACGGCTCCCCCTGCCACATCATCGACCAGACGCTCAAGCACTCCGGGGAATCCCTCAAACAGCTCCCCAACTACCTCCGGCAGCTGGACTACCGCCTCAAGTTCCCCTGGACCGAAATCAGGGAAGGATGCAAGAAATGAAATCCACAGACAAGTACATATTCTTCTACAAGGACTGGGTGGCCAACTTCCACCAGTCCGAGTTCGTCCACCACACCCCGTTCGGACCCTCCCCGGAGGACGTGGTATGCTACACATCCGAGCAGGCATACCAGTTCGACAAGGCCCGCTACTTCCGCGACATGGAACTGGCCGACCTCATCCTCCGCACCCAGGACCCGCAGACCTGCCTCCTCCTCGGAAACCGCGTGAGGAACTTCGACTCCGCGTCCTGGGACAGGGTCAAGAACTCCACCATGCGCCACGTCGTCCGGGAGAAGTACGAAGGCAACGCCTACCTCGCCAAGAAGCTGATCGACCTCGTCGCCGGCGGCAAGACCCTCGTCGAGGCCTCCCCCATCGACACATACTGGGGCATCGGAATGGGCATCGACAACCCCGACATCGAGGACCCGGAAAAGTGGAAGGGCAAGAACGAGCTCGGCCAAATCCTCACGAGGGTGGCCTACGACATGGCCTACAAGCTGAAGGGCAACCAATGAGCAGTATCCGGGCCATCAGCATCATCGCCCTGGCAGCGGCGCTGATCTTCATGTTCACCCTCGGCGTCGCCATGGTCGCGGAATCGGCCATCGAGGCGCCCTCCCACGAAATTTTGCTAAATTTCAATGCGCCGAAGGACGGCGTGACGGTCGAGAAACCTAGTTTCAAGGCGCCACCCGAAATCCGGCGCTAAAATTTTTCATTTTTCCCAAACCAGGAGAATTTTACTATGTGCGACTCTGCCGACGAACTACGCGAACGCGCAAACGAAAAATACGGCGACGATGACGACTTCGTGGAACTCACCACGGTCGACCACATCGGGATCGGCTTCCTAAACACTATCCACAACATGGACGTCGCCACGGCGCAGGAGATCCAGGATGCAGTCAAGAGAATCTGCCGAGAACACGGCTACCCAGCCGACTGACCCCCGAAATTGCTATATTTCACAGCAGGAACGTAAACCCGGATTTACAATCCGGTTCCCATGCGGATGCCTCTTCACCGGGATGGTAGGCGCCCTCGCAGCCTTCTCGATGTCGTGGGTGTTCAACCACTCGTGGCCCTGGGCGATCGTCCACACGGTCCTCAACTGGCTCTACGTGTTCTACAAGGCCGCATGGTATGTCGTAAACAATTTTTAACTTTTGAGGTGTAACATGGAAAACAACGAACTTACGAAACAGATGCTCGACAAGATTGACTCCCTTGTCCGCGAGAACGAAAATCTCAAGCTCGCACTCGCCGCCAAGGACAAGCAGGTCGAAGCGCTCGAAACCGAAGTCAATACCCTCCGCACCGCGGTCCACCAGATGAACCTCGACCACAAGGAACAGGCACAGCCCGATCCCAAGAAGGCCGAAGAAGAACTCGCCCGCGACTTCGCCGGCAGCTTCAAGCGCGTCTTCGGCCTCGACCTCACCGCCGAACAGGTCAAGGCCGCCATCGACTGCGGCGACACCAACCCCGCCATCGAACTCCTCCGGGGGCTGAAATCCGCCCAGCCCCAGCCGACCGAATACGACCGCCTCCGCGCCCAGTTTCCCGGCGTCTTCGAAAAGTACGGCCCCATCCTCGGCGTCGCAATCATCAGGAAGAAGTAACATGCCAGATACGTTCAACTTCAACGACATCTTCGGCAACAACGGCATCTTCGGCAGCCCCAAGAAACCGACCATCGCCGACATCGCCAAAGAGCAGCAGGTCGCGGCCCTCCAGGAACAGCTGAAGGCCAAGGACGAGGAAATCGCCCGACTGAAGGAAACCATCCTCCGGTGCCCAAAATGCGGAACAAAACTCCGTATCCCGAGATAGCTACCCGCCCCGACGGGAAATCGTTCCGCGACGACGTCCCCGACGGCTGGAAGGATCTGTTCGACTCCTTCTGCGCCAGGGCAGCGGAAATCTCCCCGGAAACCAAGATCGCAGCCGTCCGTGAATACCTCGGACGGCTTCTTCTCGTCCCGGACCTCCGTAAAGTCCCCGGACACCTCCACCAGCAGATCTCCGAACTCGCCCTCGCAGCGTGGAGGGACTCCTGGGACCACTGCTGCTCATGCGGAAGGACCCCCGAACTCGAAACCAGGGGCGGATGGCGCCTACCGTTCTGTACGGAGTGCGCGGCCCTCAGACTGGGAGAACGCTTCTCCCCGATCACCATAAAGCAGTTCCACAAGGAACCTCCCCAGTTGACAACTCCCTAAACTGTTTCTACATTATCGGGGCCCGGCATCGCCGGGCCCCTTTTCAGATGAAAGGAACCCTATGGAAGGATTCACGAAACTAGGAAACTGGCTCGCCCAGAAGTTCACCGGGCCCGACATGGACTCCATGTCCCTCGCCCAGCTCGAAACACAGACCCCCAGGGACCTCGCCGAATACATCATCCGGCTCCGCAGGAACCTGGACCTCAAGTCCAGGGAACTCGACCGGACATACAAGGGTGTCATGGACATCCTCTGCAAACTCCCCCCGACCAGGAAGAAGTAGGGGCAGGGGAATCACGGGAACGTCTTCCCGACCCTCCCCCCGTCACATGTAGACACCCCCTCGCAACCCCCTGACAAACCCCACCGGAATCACGGGAACAACCTTCCCGCCGACCCCCGATCACATTGGGGACCCCTTCCCACGTCTACCCGGCTCCGCCGGAATCACGGGAACCCTCCCCACACCCTCCCCACGTCACATGGGGCTCCGCCCCACCCCTCCGGGACACCCTTCCTCAACGGGCGCTCCGCGAGACGTCCTTGCCAACTCCGTTCAACGGCCCCCTCACGTCCCTCTCAACGCCTTCTCAACTCCCTGTCAACACCCCCGGAGCCGTATCAACATGTCCACAGACTTGTCAACGGACTGTCAACACCCCGGGAAGGCCTCCCGGAGACGTCCCCCGGAGGGCTGGCGAAGTCGTGGCCCGGAGGGTGCCCAGGCGTGCAGTGCCAGTCCCGCGGAGCGGGGTGCCGGTGCACGGGGGTGCAGTGGTCCAGAAGTGCACAAGTGCTCATGCGGACACGCGCACATTTAACTTTCCGTTTTTATTTTCATCCTAGAACGGCCTTTTCCCGACTTCAAAACGGCGCTTGCCTCCGGCAAACATGCCCTTTGCGCTTCAAAAACGCCATCTGGAGGGTCCCGAGACGAGTCCCGAGCCAGGAGTCGATCTTCCGAGTCCCGAGCCAGCGACCGAACTTGGGGGCCGCCGCGGCCCTGGCGGGCCGGGCGGCCAAAAATTTTCAATTTTCCCCTTCCCGGGACCCTGCAAGTCCCCGACAAGTACCCGACAAGCACCCTACAAGTCCCCGACAAGCTGTCCGTCCCTCCGGGGGGAGTATTTGCTATATTTCATGTCGCCCGGTGTCAGTTGGCTGCAACCGCGCCGGGGAGAATTTTTGGATTTTTGATTTTGGGTTTTTCGGAATACAAGGAGCGACATACCTATATGGCCAGTCCCGTTGACAGAGGAATTGATAGATGCGTGGTGGGTACCCAGGAGGTCCCTGCTTCCACATACCGGTTCGACCGTTCCACCCGTGAGGGTTCCGCCTACCTCAGCGGGATAGACGTGAAGCTCGACCCTGAGACGAACGCTGGGACTGACTTCTGCGGATGGAAGACCGCCATGCTCTCGGTGGTGTCGTCTGCGGGTAGGGGGAATAGGGAGCCGTGGACTGCGGTGAAGCTGGAGACGCTGGACTGCGGGATCATCGCGGTGATGGACGGGAAGTACATGAAGGGTTCGGAAGCGGTGGAACTCTACAACCGCTACATGGGACAGGTGCCGAGGGATCTCCTTGGGGAGGCCAGGGCTACTGTATGGAACTTCAAGCAGTTCCTCCGGGGGGAGGGTTTCGGGTGGTTTTCTGACGAGGAGGGTAAGCGATGAACGGGGACCTTATGCAATACAGCAAGCGGCTGATAGGCAAGCTGAGGGAACTGCTGGGAAACGCCCCCTCCGGCAAGAAGGGGGACGGGAAATGATGTCGGTAACTGCGGCTGCATACAGTTCGGGCTCGGCGGTGGAGTCGTGCCTGTGCGGGATGGGCGACATAGTGACGCTCTCCCCCGGGATGTGTTCGGGGGTGAACGGGCTTGCCGTTCTGGGGGTGGCGGTCCTGCTGTTCCTGGTGTATTTCCTGGGCGGACAGCTGGGGATGCTCTCGGTCCGGGGTCACGACCTCGGGTGGGCGGGGCTGCTGGTGATATGGGCGGGGTTCTGCGCGGAGGGGGCCTGGGTGTCGGCGATGTACGACGCGGGTGGAACCTGGCCGGCCCTGGCGGCGGGAATCCCGTGGCCATACGGCGTATATGCGAACTTCAAGACAATAAAGGAGGTGTTGCCATGAACGGTGACATGGCTGTCGGCGCGATGCTTTTCGCGGAGGCGATATTCGTATCTTCCATGGCGTTCTACATACCGGCCAAGTGGGCCAGGAAGGCGGGGAATGGGAAGCTGTCCTCGTGGTTCATGGGGATGTTCTATATATGCAGCGGGGCCGGGATAGGGATTTCGCTGAAAATTGACCTCGTGGGGGGCCTGGTGGCGCTGTTCTGCTTCGGGGGGATAGACGCGCTGGCCGTATACCTGGACCGCCGGCTTGCCTGGTGGGAAGGCAGGGCGGCCGGGCAGAAGGCGGAGATGAGGAAGACGGACGACTTCCTGGGACAGATGGTGGCGAAGGGGAAGCTGGGGAAATGAACTACCTGCAACTGAAAGACGACGGAACCTTCGCCAGGGAGGAGGCCCGCCTCGCGGAGTTCTTCGGCGAGGGGAACTACGTCCCGTTCCACGCGAAGGCGATCCGGCAGCGCCGGCTGATATTGCTGCCGGGGGACTTCGTCGCAGGCGGCCTGCAGGTGACGCTCCCCGCGCTGAAACGGCTCGGGGTGGACATCTACAAGAACGACGACTACCCGGAGAGGCTCTCCAAGTACCTCTACCGGAACGTGTGGGCGTCCAGCCTGAAGCGCGTCCGGGAAAAGGTGGAGGCGGAGGGCGAGATAGCCCCGGTGTTCATCAAGCCGCTCCGCAAGGTGAAGCGGTTCACCGGGCGGGTGGTGAGCACGATGGACGACCTGGCGCCCCTGGGGAACGTCGGAGGGAGCGTGGAAATCTACTGCTCGGATCCGGTGCGCTGGGTGTCGGAATACCGCGTCCCGGTGGTCCGGGGGGAAGTCCGGGGGTGCGCCTGGTATGACGGGGACCGGGGAGCCGCCGTGGACATGGGCGTAGTCGGGCAGATGGTCAAGGACTACGGGGAGGCCGTCGACGGGTTCTCCCCTGCGCCGAGCGCCTACTGCCTGGACGTGGGGGTGCTGGAGACCGGGGAGACCGCCCTGGTGGAAGTGAACGACGCGTTCAGCGTGGGGATGTACGATGGCATGGAGGCCTGCTACCCCGATCTGCTGGTAACGCGGTGGAAGGAACTGACAATTAAAGGTGGCAATACATGACGAAAGAGGAAAACGAGATATACGACAAGCAGTTCGCGAATGACCGTGCGTTCGACCGTGCGTTCGACCGCTCCCCGAAACGGGGCTACGGGGACCTTTCCCCGGAGGAGAAGCGGAAGCTGGACGAGGAGCTGGCCGCCATCCCCATACCGAAGCCCCGCCTGGAGATAGAGACGGGCATATTCGCGCCGTTCGTTAAGCTGTTCTCCTGGCTCGGCATCTGCAAGATGAAGGAACGCTTGCAGGCGGAGAACCCCAACATGGAAGTATTCTACGACTACGAGTGACCCATGCGCGACTACGTCAAGCTGAACGCGGCTCTGGTGAAGATGACGAAGGAACGGTTCCCCCGGCGGGTCTCCGACGTTCTCGGCATGGGGATGAAATACCGTGCCAGGTATAGGGGGCCATACGACAGGGAGCCGGTCACGTTCCTCACCCTGGACCTGTACGGGAACGACTACCCCGACGCCACGGTGGACGGCATCCATACGTTTACCGTGCGGAGCACGAGGGGGTTCGCCAAGGTCCTCGACCGGGCGGAGGCCGTATTGGACCGCCTGAAGGAAATCGACCGGAAGCACGCCGAGTTCAAGGCGTGGCTGGCAAACTGCTAAAAATTTTTTACAAAAGGAAAATACCATGGCGATAATCAACCACCCGACATACTGCTGCGACAAGTGCGGCAAGACATTCGACAAGCGCATCGGGGTGAAGCACTCGTGGCCGAAGATACTCCCCTACGCGCAGGACAGGGCGAACCACTGCAAGGTGAACTTCACCCTGGACATCTGGTACGGGAAGTGCACCACGGACCCGGACCTCTGCCCGGACTGCATCAGGGAGATCCTGTTGGGGGCCCTGGAGGACCTTGACGCGCAGACGCCGAAGGAGGACACCATCCGGGCGTTCGCGGAGGACATGTTCGACCAGTACAACCGGCTGAAAAGCGAGGGGAAGGATCCGCTGGAAATCCTCACCTTCGCGACGGACTTCTTCAAGGGTCTCACGGACGGGAGCGTCAGGATAGACAAGCCGGAGAAGGCGAAGGCGGCCATCAGGGACTTCGCCGGGACCATCTGCGCACGTCTTTCGGGGATGGCCGCTGCCGGGAAGACTACGGACGAGATGATGGACGGGGTGAAGGCCCTCCTCTCCGAGGCAATCGTGGCGAGGATTTGCCACGCCGACGGGGAAAGGCTCGCGGAGCACTTCGCGGAGAAGGGCTTAGACGGCGTCATCGCGGTAGCCAGCAAGGAAGTCTACCCGGTGGGCGGCTTCAACGCGTTCTTCATCCCGAACACGGCGGAGAGCCGCAAGAACCTCTACCCGTGGGAGACCTACCTCACCGTGTTCAGGAACGCGTCCACGGCATGCGAGTCCATCTACCTCGGGAACAACGTGTGGAAGAACCCGGAGACCGGGGATGTATGCACCAACGAGGTAGCCTACTTCTCGACGAACCGCGTATTCGACATGCCGGGGTTCCCGGGCTGGAAGAAGGGGGACAAGCAATGAACGAGACAATCCTCATCAAGTTCAAGGACAAGAAGGGGGACGGGCGGATGGCCCGCTTCGTCAACCCGTGCGCGGTCCTGCACACGGACAGCCACATCACCCTCGGCGGGATGACCATATACAAGTCCGAGGTGGACTGGATAACCTACGGGGACCCGCTGACCGGGATGGCCGGGAGGCTGGACTGGCGGCAACTATACAAGAAGCTGTTCGGGATAGTATCTACAAGGGAGCTGTGACATCGAAGACGCCAAGTAGTTTTTGCTATATTTCAGACCAAAGGGAGGAGTGGTCCTCCCGGAGAAAAGGAATTACTATGAAGGCACTCATCAAGAAAAGCACGGGCAAGCCGGAAGTCCTCTGGACCGGCTACGCCATCAACCAGGACTTCAACGACGCGGTGGAAAAGGACTACGCCGGGGAATGCAAGCGTGCCTACTTCACCGGCATGTGGGCCTGGGGCGCCAACGGCTCGGAAGACCGCGGCCTCGGGACCGCCAACCACCCGACGGCGAAGGACATCGTGAACGCCTTCAAGATGAAGGCGTCGTCCGTCGAAATCTGCGACAGGCTTGACGACAACACCCCGGTCGAGTACATGCTCGTTGACCTCCAGAACACGGCCAGCTCTCCCGTATGCAAGCAGTCGGACATCGTCGAAGGGTTCGAACTCATCGACGGATCCATCTCGGCGTGCGACTTCAGCGAGAAGACCGTCAACCTCACCCTCACGCTCGACGACCACCGCGAAGCGAGCTACCGTCTCTGGTCGGAGATGCTGTTCCCGGTCATGGAAGCCGTGGGCGCCGACCACTGGACCGACATGGGCCGCGTCCGCATCCGCGCGGTGGCCAGGGACGGGTTCGTCTACGGGATCGGCCACGCCACGGAAGACAAGTTCCTCGTTTCCGACAGCATCATGAAGAAGGCCTAATATGTGGACTTTAGTAATTTTAGCATTTTGGTGGATGCCGCAATCCAGCGATGCAGCCACCTCGGTAACCGTGCCCGGGTTCAGCTCCAAGTCGACCTGCATAAGGGCCGGCGAGCAGTACATCAAGGATGCCGGACAGGAAATTACGCTTTCAAAGGCGAACGGCTCCAGCCGCGAACGGTCAGTGTATTACCACTACCAATGCGTGGAAGTCAAGTAACGAAACGTTCTATGAGGACATAGCCAAATGGGAAGATCTTTCTACCAGACACAAATCCGTTTCTTCTCCCCGCTCTTCATCAACAGGGTGGCCGACCTGGAATACATCGACCTTACCGCCGAGAAAAAGGCAAAGTTGCTCGAACTCCTCGAGACGAAGCTGGCGAACTTCTACTTCGACGCGCAGCTCTCCCTGGCGACCTGCCTCCACCACACGCCGAAGGAACTCCAGGAAAAGATTATCGAAATCACCCAGCACGTCACCATGCGCTACGGGGACCTCTTTGTCTGCTTCACTGCGACAATCAACGATCATATCAGGACGTTCGGCGAACTGAAACCCTACATCGACCACCTTATCAAGGACCTGAACGGCCAGATTTCTGACGGGTGGGGCGAGAACTTCTCCGTCCGCTTCAAGGCGAAGACACTGGAAAAGGCGGACTGGGACGACGACAGCGCCTACCGCATCGCGCCGGAATCGATCCGCTTCTCCGAAGTGAACGGCCTCGCGTTCGACACGGAAGGCAAGGCGCACTTCTGCGTAGTCATCCCCTGCGGGTGGTCCGAACCGAAGGACATCTATGGCGGCAACCTGGAAAAGGACGGCATGATTATCGGCCACTCGGAAACGAACATCGAGTGCAGCAACATGTACGACCGCGTATGGCGCGGCTTCAAGAAGAAGGAACATCGCTGGCCGGGCAACACCCGCAGCATGTTCGATGGGCAGGCAGACAATCTCCAGTCGCACTATGGAGTATCGACCAGGTTCTGCAAGTGCCTCGCCCTGCACACAATGAATTACCTGAGCAAGAAAGAACTCCGCGACCCGGAAGCGCAGGCGCTCAAAAAATACATCGAAGGAAAGTAAATAAGGAGAAGCAAATGAGCAGCATCGTAACAAAAGTTCGCCAGTGCGCATTCAAGCGCGGGGCAACCTTCCCCAACGCGCTCATCACCGAGGCCGACATCGACCTCGAAGACGGCCCGCAGGTCCGTTTCAGGTTCAAGATCGCGGACTTGGGCGGATGTGACTTCGGCCTTCCCGCCGAGTTCGTCGTCCCCCTCATGGAGACAATCGGCGTGAGCAAGTGGTCCGAAATCGAAGGCAAGCCGGTAAGGCTCGTAATCACGGACAAGATCGTGCGCGGCGTAGGCAGCTTCATCGACGACCAGTTCCTCATCCCGACTACAATCGCGGAAAGCCTCCTCATGAAGGGATAAGCGAATGAAAACCTATACCGGAAACGAACTCGTGAAGGCGGGTCCGTTCCTGCAGCAGATGCAGGCGGAAATCGACCGTCTCCCCGAACTGAAAGTCACCCGCGCGGACGTGGGGGACCGCAGCTGCGTCGTCCTCCTCGAAGGGGAAATCGGCGGGCGTCTCGCCACCGTGGAGGTGACGGTGTTCAAGGCCAAGACCTACAAGAACCGCTACCTCGCCACTATGGACGGCAAGCTGTTCGACTCGGAGAAAATCTGCGGCTACCTGGACCCGCTCACCTCGATGGTCACCTGGCTCCACACCATCTGCAAGCTGGACACGGAGGAGGCCAGGGACGGACGGCTCGTGATGCGACCGGAGGAATGGGACATCGTGCACGCGGACTTCATCCGGCACTGCGTTAAGACCATCCCGATGTTCATACACAAACCGGAAATTCTCCGCCATACGGTCGCATGGCCGTGGGACCAGCATCCTTACAGCCTGGAACGCCACCACTGGAAACTCCGCATCTACGACAAGGACCTCCGGGACTTCCGCCTCCCGAGCAACCTCACCTATTTCTACGTGTCGCTGGTGACATCATACGACACGAAGAAACTTTGGATCGTGATCGGGCCGGACTTCCGCAACTCGTACAACGAATACGAGATACTCAAACGGATGTTCCCCGATGCGGTAACTGCGCCGGAACAGTTCAGCAAGTTCGGGCGCGGCGACAACCCCGCCCTGGTGGTCGAGTGCGACAGCCCGGAAATGGTCGCCAGGGAAATCGAGGAAGCGACCAAGCGGCTGGACACCTACTATGACGAGGTTGCCAAGGAGAACAACGCGCCGAGAGACTGGCACAAGGCCACGAGCTGGACCGATGAAGGGCCGGTCTATCTTCCGGGCTCCCCCGAACGGGACAGCCTGGAGCGCGACCGCTATGAAAAGGAAACCAAGCACAACGCCGAACGCAAGGCCTACATTCTCGACCGACTGAAGGCAAGGGAAATCGACCTGGAAGCCATGCTCCCGGGCGCGACAATCTCCTACGGGAATGGCATGCTCAGCTGCAAGTTCAGCTACCGCTTCCCGAAGGTTGATGGCGGGCGCGTGAAGTGGAGGAAGGCCGATGCGACCGTGCAGGTCGATTTCTCCGGGTGCCCCGGCGTCGAGAAAGAGACATACACGATATATGTCCCGAGGATTGCCAAATACCAGACAATGCGGGGCGTGTACGATGACTTCCAGACGGCCAGGGAGAACGACGCCACCCACGACATGATGATCAAGCCGGCGCCATCCCGCGACAGCTACTGTTACGAGGACAACCACGCATGCCGGTGGTTTTCGTCGGCACACGAAGTCATCGCCGGCATCAAGGCGCTTCCGGGCAAGATCATGGCGCTATCGGACTTCGTCAAGTACAAGGGACTCCGTGAATAAGCAAAACGGTGGGCAGGCGCCCGCCGTTTTTGCTATATTTCAACCATCAAGGAGTTCTTATATGGCAAGCAAAGACAGCAACCAGGCAAAACCGATTTCTCCTCGCGGCAACGGCTGCATCTCGTTCGATGAGTGCATGGATATTTTCAAACGTGGCGGCGCATGCCAAATGCAATATAACGGCCAGTGGATCCCGTTCGACCCGACCGTAGTCATCCGCGATTTCCGCGTAGCCCCGCAGCTGACACAAAAGGATGGCGCAAAAATCGTCCGATACGCATTGTACCGTATTGGCGCGTACTTGGACAGCATGTGTTCTGGCGTATATTTTGGCCTTCCGAAAAAAGGTCCAAAGGAGAGCTGGCGCCACACCTACCCGATGCCGGGCGATGAAAAACTGGCCAGCTTCACCTATCGCAAGAAAGACATATTCAAGTCATATTTCCGTATCGTAACATCCGAATACAAAAATGACGGCGTTGTCGGTAACGGTGTTGTCGGCGTCCCCCAATATTGCATCCAATACCGCTCGTTCGAGGCCAAGGCCTGGGAAACCCTGTTCTATGTCCGATACATGACATACACCGGATATGAAAAATATTATGCACGACATTGCGCGTCCTGGGAAGGTGAATATATGACGGACTGGGGAATCATAATGCCTTCCAGTTTGCATGGGAAAATGGTCGAAACATCCAAAAATGGCCGTCCTACCTGGGAACAGGATTTATCCGACTACACCCGCATAGAATGTACCGACAGTTGCGGGAAAGTTAGCCATGTAATAGTGAACCAGCAAAGAATATCTACGCTTGATCCGTTATGCAAGCCCGGTGAAGAAGTATTGCGTAACATCGCAGTGAATGTGTGGCATTTCTTGAAGCAGGTTTCCGTCCTGGACATGAAGTTTGATAACTTCAAAAATTTCATCAATACCCAGTTGGAAAAAACATTCAGCTCTGCATATAGGATTGACAACAGCCCCACGTATAGCGTTGTCACCATCAAAGAAACCATATTCGACTCGGTTAGAGAATACATGCAGGCATTGATTGGCAAATATCAGCACGGGGACCAATATCAGGACTATCTGTTCACGAAGGCAATCTTGCTGCGCTACTTTAACGACAAGTACAATGATACGATAGATGAAGTGCGCTATCAGTCAAGCATCTAACCTTTGCTAAACGGTGGGCAGGCGCCCGCCGTTTTTGCTATATTTCAACCATCAAAGGAGGCCCCATGGCAAACAAGACAGTTTTGACCCTTGAAGGTGACAAGCCGGTAGAAAAGATTTGGGAAGGCGACGCGGAAGACGAACTCGGCATCGTGGAAGCCGTATCCGACGCGTTCGCATCGTTCCAGTCCGGCGTCCGGGAGGACGGCAACCCGAGAAACGTGACCACCGTCCGCTGCCTGAAGCTGGGCAAGGTCCTCTCCGGCGACGAAGTCACAGTCGCGAACGTCTGCGCGGCACTGGCCGATGGCGAGACCACCTTCCGCGTGGGCGACCGCGTCAAGGAAAAGCAGACGACCTACGTCCTGCGCATCATGGTGGTATAGCATGGAATACAAGCATCGCGATACCGTCCTCATAGTTGACAGCGAACTGCTCGACGCCCTCTACGGCGTTGTAGACGCCGTCGCCAAAGACCAGACTGCCAAGTGCACGACGTATGCAAAGGAGTTCCGCAACCTAATCAAAGTCCAGGACAGCCACAACCCCGAGCTATGCAAGAAACGTGCCCAGGAGAAGTTCATGGAAGCACGGAAGAAAGCGACCGCGGAACCGCGCACGGCCTTCCTTTACGACGACAGCCTAGTCATGTTCAGCCAGTTCGACGGAATTCCGAAGGCTCCCGTCGCCAAGCCGGTTACGGCAAATACCCTGCTCATGCTGTGGCGCGACTGCACCATCCCCGGCATGTCGAAGCTGCGCAAGATGGTCCAGGAATCCTGTCCGAACCAGCTCGAACGCGTGGTTGTCCAGGACCAGGAAACACTCGACGCAATCGGCACGGAAGCGAAATTCAAGATCAGCCACAAAACCACCAACCATGGCAAGAACCTTGTTTGCGCCATAATCAACCTCGATAAAAAGGAATAGCATGTCAAAACGCAATCTGAGATATATCAAGTTCACAAAAGCGGAACGCAACCGCATCACCGACCTCATCAACTGCGGCGCGATGAAGGGCGTCGAAATCGTCAACGATGACGAAATCACCATCACGACCGACAGATTGGTCGGCCACCTGTACAACTACAGGGACATGGACGAACCCCAGCACCCGCGACTGTTCAGGACAGAGATCGTGAGCAACGACTCCGAGTCGCACGGGGCAATTTTCGGCAATACGCTGGACGTGAAGGTGACCGATCCCATCATGCAGGTCTTCTACTTCTACCATGCTGTGAAGCGCTACAGCGATGCCGCGGATTTCCGGTCCAAGTACATTGCCGGCAAGGTCAAGGCCGAGAAGCCGTCCAGGAAGTCCCGGTAGGTTTCCCCTTTATACCGCCCCTTTGGTGTATTCGTGAACTTCAATCCGGGCACCATTGGGTGATACTTTCATTTTTACTGAACGGTGGATAAGCGTGTCCACCGTTTTTGCTATATTTCAGACAACAAAGGAGTCAAAGTATGCAAACCAGCGAACTTTACAAAATTGTTGACCCGGAACTCTTCGATGCGAACGGCAACCAGGACATGCCCATTTACGTAAGGGCCCGCACCGGCATGACATATCCCGTCCACTACGTCACTCCGTATGGAGGCGGATCGGTGAAACTGCTTGTCCTGCGTACCCACACGGACCCGAGCGTGAAGGCTCCCGCACAGATTACCCGCAAAGCCCTCCGCGAATACATCGGAAGCCTGGATCCGGCCTATCTCGACGGAAACGTGGAATTCACCATCCCCGCCAAGGGCAAGCCCTATGACATCGCAATCGCGACTGTCAATGATGGCGGATGCGTGGTGACCCCGGAAGGCAGCATCATCCTCCGCGAGACCGGCATCGTCGAAATGGGCAAGAAGGGCCATCATGAGGCAGTCCAGCTGTCCCCGGAAGAACTCCTCAAGAAGGACATCGAAACCCTCCTTCCCGCCGGACGCTTTGAACAGCTGAGCAAGTGGATTTTCGAGCATCCCGCAAACCACGACAGTCTCGTTATGAATGACCTTATCAGGTTTGCCCGCCAGCTGGTACTGCAAAACAAATCGCTCAAATGCGCGTTGAAGGAATATTCCAAGGGGGGCAACTAATGAGCCTTTGGGACCACATGTTAAACTGGAAACTCATCAAGCGCCGCTTCGGCCAGAAACCGAAACTCAAAAACGCGTCCAACAATACCGACGCGCCCTCGGTCATCAGGACGTTCGACGCTGCCGGCAGCGTAATCATTACCAAGGAGCCCGTCCTCGAAATCAAGCTGATGACCGAGCGGGCAATGGCGGAGGTCAATCATGAGCAACAATAAACCCTACCTGGTCGAGTTCAAGGAACAGCTGGCCCAGATGAAGAAGGTCACCGCCAGGATGAAGCGGGAAAAGCTGGAGCTGCTTACCGAAGACGGCAAGAGCGAATACGGCGCGATCCGTGACGACAGCATCGCCAAGTTCAACGAGCTGTTCGACCGCCGCGTATCGGAAACCAAGCATACCGCAGCCAGGTATGTCCATAAATTCCTGGACTACGCTCGCCGCATTCCCGAAATCCCGGGAGTGTCCGTCGAGAAAATGGTCGTAAAGCAGGACTCCGAACGCGTCGTCCCGAAGCTCGAAATGTATCTCCCGTTCAAGCACATGGCAGGCAAGGTCCCGGTCGCGGGCGTCCTCGCGCTTCACTGCTCGGCTGACATCTACAACACGGCGAGCGACGCCCCCAGCATCTGGATGACCGCATGCGTGGGCAACCCGGACGAATATCCCGCATGGGCGAACGTCCAGGAAGGCCTCGGCGTCACTATGGACTCCAAGAAGCTGCCCGCACTCTACCAGGAAAAGCTGGAACGGGCGCTTGCTGAACGGCTCGAAGCAAAGAAGAAACACGAAGAGCGTGTCGCGAAGGAAACCGCGGAACGCAAGATCCGGGAAAGGCAGGAGCACGCCCGCAATCACGGGTAACCTTTGCCACATATCGAAGGCGGGTGCATGCCCGTCTTTTGCTATATTTCAGGCATATACCAATAGGATTACAAATGACTTATCATCTAGGTTTCAAGACCGGCACGCTCGCCGCGCTTCGCCAGTTCAACAAGAACCAGGCATCGCTCATAGATAACACATTCCAGAAATACGATTATGACGCATTCAGGTGGCTACCCGATACGTTCGACGCGATGTGCCCATCGTGTGATCCGATGCGTTTCTATCAATATCCGGTCGCCGAGCTCGTGCTATGCCACCAGTACAAACCCGGCTGTTGGGAAAACGATCATCGTTTGTTAGATACTACCATACACGTTGCATCAATTCCCGGCAGCGACGACTGCATGATGGGGACGACAGAATGCGTATCTATTGCCAAACCCAACGAGCTGCATTGGATATTCAACCGGGCCATAAATGGCCGAGTTCTCGACAAGCACTATATCTATGTCGTGTACCATGCCAGGAGCCGTCTATACATGTATGCGGCGCCGGTGTGCAAGGATGGCGTCGACATCCCTATCCCGATAGACATGACAGTCGCAAGCGGCTATGTCAAACCGAACCGCGATGGATCCGAAGAAGCGATGCGCGACACCTCATCCTACCACCTGCCGGTCCCGTTCGACGACAGGTATGCGCTCGACTACCAGTTCCGCCGGCTTAATGGCCAAGGTGCAGAAAATACCGCGTCAATCATCATATTCCACGGCATCAAGGCCGCGGTCGACCACATGATGAACTATGCCAGGTTACGCATGTATGCAGCAACCACCCCGGCCGGCTGGATTACCCGCTGGCAGGAACGTCTTGCCGCGGTTCTCGATACGGAGAAAACGGTACGGGAAAATAACCAAAAACGCGAACAGACCTACGAGGAGTTCGTCCAGTCGCTTCCGATAAACCCGTGGGATAGGCCGAAACTCAAGTGGCTTACAAAATCGGTCATGAAAGAAATCGGGATTGGCTTGCTGATAATTGCTGCCCTCATTACCCTTATCATCGAAATCAAAGTGTATTACTGTTAAGGAGAACCACGCATGAACGGACTACTGAACTCACAGACATTGATCGCGAGCAAGCCGCTCACCAGGGAGACCGCCCAGAAACTCCTGGCAAAATACGGTCTCTTGCTCGAACCGGGGCGCCTGAAATATGCCGGCATCTACAACATCTTCGCCGACGACCACGAAACCGGCGAACGCAAGGAAGTCGGTGTCATCAGCGAATACGAAATGTCACTGCATACCGAAATGAAAGGCATCAGGACTACCTGGACCTTCCTTTTCGATAACCCCGGTGCGCCCGCTTGCGCCGTCCAATACGAAAACACGCTGGACCAGCTGCTTGCAATCATGACCGAAGAGCAATAAGGAAAGGCTCCCGAACGGGAGCCTTCTTTCGTCAATAGCGGGGTTTCCTTATGTTTCCGGGGTGATGAGCCCGATGGCAGTCAATCTCCGATCGAGCTCCCTGTAAATAGCCATTGCGTCGTCACGCATCTTGTTGGCCATGGCTATACGGACCCTGTCATTCGTGAGGATTTGCTTAGCCAGCGTGTCGCAGAATGTCTTTCCTTCAACGATGGCGGCGAAGTCCCGCGCATGGTCGCGATACCAGAACGCGCGTGCAAAATTGCCGAAAACCGCATAGTCCAGAAGCGACATGGTTTTGGATGTCATATAATGGTTCAACGCATCTTCAGACATGTCATCTTTTGCATAGGTCCAGAACAGCAGGGCAAGCTGCTCGCGGTCAATCTTCGTGCCGTCCGCCGTTTTGATATAATTGAACCTTGACGTTTGACCGTCCGCAGTTTTGATATATTCGTAACTTACGGTTTCCATCGGGATGACGCCATTATTCTTCTTGACGGCTTCTTCTACTGTTGTTTCAATAGGCATGATTTGACTTCCTTGATGTCTGTTTTGACTTCCTTTATGCCTGAAATATAGCAAAAACGGTGGACACGCTTATCCACCGTTCAATAAAACTGGACGCGCTCACGCATCCAAAAGTATCATCCTAGAACGGAGCCGGGGTACCAAGCAGTTCCCGCTCGTACTTGTGATACAGCTCTTCGTATTTCTGTTTCTGTTCACCGGCGCTTCGGCCAGGATCTTTCAGGCAATCCGTAAAACCTGCAGTCTTGGCCATCAAACGCTTGATTTCGAGATCGGTAATATCGACAAGATGGCGGATGCTCGCGACAAAGATAGCCCCCGTACTACCCTGGCGGGTAGTAAGGAGGACTTCCTGGACTTCGTTCTTGTCGGAAAAGTCGTTGACTTCCTTCTGGAGCGTTTCCAGGTTCGTGCGTTCAATGAACTTCCAGTGCGGCTTAATCTTGTGCTGCATGGACTACCTGGCCGGTTTACGGGTAACTTTGCCCATGCACGGCAACCGTTCAATCGTGATGTGCTTGTCCATCTGGACATTCTTCACGATTTCATGGTATTGTGCAAACTGGCCATAATACCAATGGTCGCGCATATACGTTTCCCGGTAGTTGTTCGCCCAGATCACCGTAACGAACGGGTGGGAGTCCACTGCGGCGCCGGAGAGGAAGGCACCGCCGTTTTCCGCGGCGACAGGGTTCTCAATCCATACCCTTCCGCACGGAGACACGAACAGCGTATCCGTCTTTTCAGTGATTACCACATACGAGCCGGGGATAGTGTCCCCCGTTTCCGGTTCCGGGCAGCATGCGAACAGGACCACGGCAAGCAGGGCAATAGCAAATATGATATATTTTTTCATGTTAGTCTTCCTTCTTGGTTTCAGGTTCGTCGAGGTTGATTTGCTTCAGGCAGATGAAGACATACTGGCCGAAGTCCTCCTGCAACTGGGCAGCGACAGCCGGCTCGAACTTCTTGGGGCCGGTAAGCTGGCCCCATCCGCGGACATCCAGGCGCTTGACCACACCATCCACGCAAAATTCGAGATAGCAGTCACTTTCCGACGTAACCAGTTTCGGTGCGCCGAGATGGAATTTGCCGAGCTCTACTTTGCCGTTCATTGCATTGACGAGGGACTGCATGACTGTATCGGGAATATCGTCATATCCGTCAGTAAGCGAGGTGAGGACAGTGTTGCAGTCACGGTCCCATACGAGGTCGGCGACGGTTTCGTCAAAGGTGTACGGTCCGGGAAATTCGTGGCGCCAGTCGTGCCCTTCGCTGGCCCTTGCCGGCCTCGGGTCGCTCATCTTGTAACTGCAGCCGCCCCGCACCATTACGAACGGCGCCGGGCCGCGATGCTGCGAGATTACAAGCGGATCGGCCATCTCACGCATAATTTCACTGTCCAGCATTTCCTTCGCGGACCTGCGGGCCTCGTAGTCTTCAAGGTCCCTGATGCCGCCCGGGTTGCCCACGACCTGGATTTCCTTGCCGTTCGCGGTTGCCCTGGACTTGGCGACAGCATCGACAATCCCGGGAAGCAGGACGTCAATCAGTTCGTGGTCCATGTTGCCTGTCAATACGGTTCCGGCGCGTTTCGCGTCGCCAAGGATGCGCAGGAGCGAATCGCGGAAACGGTCCTTGGAATAGTCTTCGATGAATTCATCGGGCAATGTGATTATGAGTTCCATATATGTCCTTTACGGCATTTTGCCATCGTGATATGTTGAAATATAGCAAACCGGGCTATGCCCCGGTTTCTTTCTTGCGCTGGGCCAGATACTCGATGCGGGCCTTTCTGAACAGCCTGTCCCCGACCACGGCGTTGACCAGGTGTTCGCGCTTGAGCTTCCCGCTGTTCACCTGCATCTTGTAGGCAACCTCCACGCCCTTGTCGCGCAAGTACGGCGGGATGCCTGCCTCGTTGAGGTCGAGCCGGCTCACGATAGGCCACGGGGCGCTCTCGCCAACCCAGCGGGCTACCGACGGGCATGCGAGCACGTCAGCGAATGACGATGTCGGATTGCCGTTATCATCGAGATCGGACATGGAATCTGCGGAGGCGAGACGGCTGAGACGCGGAAACCACCTGTTGGTCACGATAATCATGATGTCATAGGTGCCATGAAACTCCGCGAGGCGGTGTGCCTTCATGTGGTTCTGTATAGCCCAGGTAATAGCCTCGACGGCTTCCGGGAACATCGAATCCATGCCGCTGAAGAACGCCCAGTCCCGGAAAATCTCGACACTGTGGTTCTCGTGACCGCCCATGTGCTTGCCCTCGTTCTCTTCCAGTGCCTTCTTCTTGCCGGCATCATGGAACAGCGCAGCGAGGACGTCCACCCAGTCATGGAACTTGTTCTGCACGATGTTCTTGATTACGAGCTGCGTGTGCTGCCACACGTCGCCTTCAGCATGGAAACGCGGATGCTGGACCCCGTCCATGAGGGCTATCACTTCGCCGAAGATGTCGGGACAGGCAATGATGTTTTCCAGCGGATCCGGCACACTGAGCAGATCCACAATCTTGCGGGGGTCGCATTTCATTGGTTACCTCTTTTTGCCGGAAATATAGCAAAAATCAGTAATCGGGATCGGACTTGTCCGTAAAGTGGCCAACGATGCCGCATACGACGGCGAACAGGACAAGGCATCCCACGATGAAGTACGCTGCGGCCAGACCCGGGGCGGCTGCGGAATAGATGGCACTGCCGTTGTTGCCGGCGTTCTGCGCTGCCAGTATCGTCCACATTGTCTGCAAGTCTTCTCTCAGCATTTTCCGTCCTCCGCTTTATCTATTGGTTTAGTAGCGGTGTCCGCGTCAACTGTGTGATGCGGCTCAAAGTCGGCCGGATTTGGTGCCTTGAACCAGGCCCGATACGGGTATACCATGACGGGCATCACATGTTCCACCGGGACGCTGACGATAAACTCCTCCAGCATCGTGACCTGCGGAGAGTTCCTATCTATGCGCCTGCGCAAGTCCACTGACGGACAAATGCCCGTCCCGTGCGGCGCATTGCGCCACCTCTCCCCAATCGCCTTCGCCAAGGACACCTGGCAATACCCGTCCTTGAACCGGATGGCGGACGCTTCATTAAGATACGGCTTGGGATCGATCCCGCATCCCTTGCATACGATGTCGATAATGGCGCATTTCATCGCGAAAACCGCCTTGCTCATCGTATCGAACCCCTGCAAGGAATCCATGCCCGGGAACTCGTAAAACGGCTTGCATATCACGCCGGGGTCATTTTCCGGCGACGGCATGAACTCGCGGAAGAATTTACTGTCCATCGGCGAACTCCTTCACCGGTGCCTTCTTCCCGATGTCGTATGTTTGCCCGGGAATGAAGTTGAACGGGCTGCGAGTAGTATATACAATCTGGATGCCGCGTTCGTCGAACATCGGTACCATCTTGGCGAACTGCTTCTGGGAAAGGACATGGAGACCGGCCTCCGCGCCCTCGATGAAAATAGGGCACTGTCTGAGACCGGCAGCCTCGACGGCGAGCGACAACATCAGGACTTCGATTTCCCCATGGGAGAATGTGTCGAGCCAAGTATCGAGCGCCCTTTCCCACTTTGCCCTGGACGAGAAATCAACGCCCATCGGCATCGGGCGGAAAAGGCGCGGGCCGCTTTCCAGTCCCAGGATGGCCTGGCATAGCTTGAAATACTTGTCCGGGTCGAACTTGCCGCCGGCCATGAATACCAGGGATGCTACCGTGCCGGCCATGTCCTCGTGGCGTTTCTCGGCCAGGAACGGGACACTGTCCGGTATATCCATCACGGCAACATCGGACAGGTCGTACAGGTGGCCGTTCATGTCCATCATATATTTGCCGTCGTCCGGGTTGATTGCGGTTACGGTCAGCTTGCGGCCGTCGGCCGTCTCGAGTTCGAGCTTCTGGAAAATCCTGTGCCACCGCCAGTACCACTGGCCCCACCCGTCCTCCTCCCGGGTTCGCAGGTAGGAAAACAGCCTGGTGGGTATGCTGGTCGTAATCAGTTCAGTCATTGCGTGGAGAAGGTGGATCGTGAGCGACTTGCCGGTCCCGTTATCGCCGGTAAGGCAGGGATAGTGGAAAACGTCCACGGAATAGTCCGTGGACGTATTGAATATACGGCGCTCTTTGACAAGGCCGGTAACGGTAAATTTTCTGACTTTTGTTTCCATGCAGAAAATATAGCAAAATCACTGCATGGAGCAACCCCCGAACGCCTCCATGATGAGACGCGCCTCACGCGACAGGTTGTAGCACTGTATCGGATAGTATCTATCCTGGGCTTCGCTGAACCAGCAGATGGTGCAGGCGCCCACCCGGATGCCCGTCATGTCCTGGAATATTTCCTTGTAGCAGGACAGCTGCAGGGAATATTCGTCCAGCTTGCACTGGGTCAGGTGCGCACACGGGGCGTTGAGCGGGAAATTGGACTTCATGGAGAACTTCGTGTTGGTTTTCCAGTCCCAGATCTCGACCTGGCCGCTCTTCTTGTTGAAGAAAATCTGGTCGCACATGCCGGTCACGAGGAACTCCGGGTGCCCCATCACGAATTCCGACTTGATCGGTATCAGGCGCCCGCGCAGGTCGGAAAGGAACCTGTCGGCATGGGCAATGCACTTCTGGTAAAGCGGATATACCGGATCGACCCCGCCGAAGAACCTGCCGATGACTTCCACCCCGTCCGGGTCGTCATTCGGGCACAGCTTCCGGGCGAGTTCCTTGCGCACGGCAGCTTCCGGGTAGTCGAAATGCTTCCCGGCGAGACCGTGCTCGATATACTCGTGGACGGCGGAGCCCTTCGCGGTGCTGACGCAGTTGGTCTTCGCCCAGTCGAGAAGGATCTGTTCCGCGGGTATGCCGAGTTCGAGAGACTTTTCTGCAGCCTGCTCCTTTTCCTTGAACTTGGGGACCAGCTTCTCGACCACGCTCGTCACCGATATGGCCGGGCGGTCGTCGATGTAATACTGGTGCGGTTCTGGATAGAACTTGACGTTGTTGAATACGTCAAGTCTTTCGAAAATTTCCTGTATGCTCGCGTTACTTATCATGGTCGGGCTTCTTGTCGGGGTCTACGTCGGCGAGGGTGTCCTTTTCATCCTTCGCACAGCGGATATGGTTGGCGACTGCGTTATCGAGGTTGCATGCGTCAGCCCAGAGGCACATGACCGAGCGGACTTCCCATTTCGGTACAAGGTCGCCCTCGGCCACGTTATAGCCGGTGCCCTTCTTCTTGAACACATGGTCGTTTTCAACCACGTCGAGGAGCTTCTTGAGGATTTCCTTTGCAGCTTCCGCATGGGTCTGCAACTCGGCGAGCAACTTGTTAAATTCTGTTCTGGTCATGAGGACCTCCTTTTGCCTTATCTCTTAACTGAAATATAGCAAAAGGGAGGTGGTTACTGTTTTTCGATCAGTGTGATTATTGTCCGTGTGTGAGTAAATCCATCATCCTTACGATTTTGGAGATGCTGTGACAAATCACACAACGAAATGTTTTCACAATGGGCCATCGTGTCGGTTACCGGGATGGACTCGTTGATGAGCTCATTGGAACCCAGATATTCCAAACAGATCATGTTGCCGACCGGATGGCTGACATCAAACCCCGGCTTACACAAGTCAACATGAATATTTACGGTGAACCCGTCAGTGTCCATTTTTGGAAAACGGGCATCCGGGTATACACCATTGACCGTCTCGATAAAATCTGCAAACTTCATATTACCATCCTCCCATCCCAACGTGGGGCTTAATTGTTGCTGTGTAGGTGTCTTTTCCGGTATCATGCTTGTACCTGGCGTCATAGTCATACACGAACCGCATTTCAAGCTCATCGTAACGGCCACGGAACTCCCAGACGAGCGCAAACATGCGCTGGCCCATTTCCTGGAGCGGGAGCGGGCGGAACAGGTCAAGCGTCCCGCAGACGTCATTGTCCGCATCGAGATGGATGTCATTGACCACGCCAACCAGTTCGTTGTCGAACTTCACGCGGATCGCCGAAACCATCGTATGTTCCTTTCCAGTGGTCTTATCGACATAAGTGCATGACGGAATAAGGTCGTACAGGGTGGCGCCATTTGACGAGCCATTGGTAAATACCTGGGCATTTGGATGAATACAAATAACGGCCCCGTTTATCTGGCCGTGAACAATCTGGTCGGGGGTTAGACGAGTACGTTTTGGCGTCATTTTGTCTCCTTTGCCGATACGGTAATCTTGAATTTCCAGATGCCTTCGTCGATTGGCTCTATTGTCGCTTGAACATCCTTGTATGTCATGAAGGCGAGCCGGGTATAGCGCAGTGCACCGTCGATGGTGCTCATCCGCTTCGTGAACGGCAGATGCTGCTGCTTTTCGATGTCCTCGGTCATTTCCTTCATGGCGCCGACAGTAAGTTCCTGGTTTACCTGCGGGTACTGCATGCAGCCACCTCCGCACCGAAAAGGGTTTCAACAGCGGACTGCAACGTATGGAACCCGTAGCTCGAGTTGTTGACCAGCTGGGTGGCCCGATACATCGCATCGACCCGGCGGTAATCGTCCCACGCCTTCTGGATGCCATCGAACATGCCGGCAGCGATGGTCGCCTTGGCTTCCTGCGGAGTGACTGCACCGACGGTGACATAGGTGGCAAGCGTCTGCATGTTCTTGCGCAACGCGTCGCCTTCCTCGGCGATGCGCAGAAGGGCTTCCCCGCGCTTCTTCAAGAGGGCATACTGGTTAAGCAGCATGCCGCGCTGAAGTTCCGCGTTCGGATCTACCGTGGCCCCGTTAAGTCTTGTCATAGGTGCAACTCCGTTGAATTGATTTCCTCGCTGAACCAGTTGTTCCTGCTGTAACGCATGGAGCGCTCGTTCTGGATAATCTGTTCCCTGCGGTCCAGTTCTTTCCGTTGTGCGCGGATCTTATCCAGTTCCCGGAGCAGCCCGTAATCGGTCTTGCGCTTGCAGCGCAAGGTGAACGGGTCCACCTTGGTTTCCAGCTGTAAAAACTGTTCAGTATCCATAGTACCCCCACCGCGACTCGAACGCAGGTCTGCGGTTTAGGAAACCGCGGCTCTATCCAGCTGAGCTATGGGGGCGTGTTGTTCGCGACTGGGCTCTCACCAGCTGGTTCCCGGTCGTCTGCCAAAACTCCGGTGGCTCTAATTAGTTGAGCTACGCGAACGCTTGAAATATAGCAAAAATTACTTGACCTTGACCGGCATGTGAGCGCCCGCATAGTTCTCCGCGCCTTCCCGCTGGGTAAAGTGGTGGATGCCCGGTCTCGCCTCGGCCCACCGGTCGGGGTCGAAATTCTCCGCGACGGCGACCTTCCCTACACGGTAGGTAAAACCGTTGTCGTGCATCGAGATGGCCGTCCGGTAATGCTTTGTTCCGTCCAAGCTCGTGATGGACAGAACCTTGGCGCGTGAGCACCGGCACCGGTTGGACAGTGCGGACGAGCGTTGCGCATCAGCCGGGATTTCCAGCTCGATGATGACATGCCTGGGCTTACGCTTGCTCAGGTGTTCCAGCACTTCCATTTCCGTGTGGTGCGCCCTGTACCTGGCCGGGTTGTATTTCAGCACGGCCGCCTTGTAGCCGATGTATCGCCCGGTCTCCGGGCAGGCCATCTGAAGCAGCGGCTTCATGCCGATAAGGATTTCTCCGTTCTTCCCGAAGTTGGTCCCGATTAACGAGGCGTCGCTCATGCTCACCCGGTTAAACACAGTGCCGTTAAGTTTGCTTCCGTCGAAGCCGGTATTACTGCAGTTCGAGAACACGAACTGCGCCCCGGACAGGTCGGCGTTCAGCGCGGCACCGCCAAGATTTGTGTTGGTCAGGTTGGCCCCGCGCATGTTTGATCCGCATATAAGGGCACCGGCCAGGTCCGCCCCGGCCAGGTTGGTGCCGGCCATGTTCACCTCGTTGAACTGGGCATCGCGCAGGATGGCGCACCGCATGTCGGCATTGGAAAGGTCCAGCTTTTCCAAGAAACGTTTGGACAGGTCCAGCCGCTTGCCACGGTGCCCGGTGCTTCTGAGCCAGATTGCATGCTGTTTCAGCGCCCGACGAAGTTCGTCCTTGCCGACGACCATGTCCTTGAACGTTTTCCTGAACGTATCGCCGTACAGCGTTATCAGGTCACGGGCATTCACGCGGTGGATCCGCATGAGCGTCGAAAAATCTAATGTAAGATTGCAGTTCTTGCAATCGGCTTTCCATACGTCAGCGTTGACCATGCTAACCCCGCCATACACCCGCCGGGTAGCCCGGTTGGCTACGGTTGTTTTCGTAGGTACGGTTGATTAGCCCGAACAGGTCGGACAGAGTGCAGCCGGCATATCGGCAGTCGATGACCTTCGGGCCGATGCGGTCGGTGGCATGGGTGTCGATATGGATACGGAACACACGCTTGCACATGTCGTTCGTCTCGGCGGTAATGGTAAGGCGGTGCATCACGCGCGTGGTGATGGAACCGTCCTCGTTGGTCTCCTCGACCTCGCCTTCCACGGTCTGCATTTCCACGCCGGCCGGGCGGTGCATGCTGAACGCTTCCAGGTCGAAGGAAATGCCGTCGGGCGAAATCTTCGGGTTGTTGAGCCCGAGCGTCCCGGCGAACTCCACTTCCTGCACAGAAAGCGGGGTCTGCTTGAAATTCATCTCGGTCGGCGGGTTCGGCTCCCCGACGACAATCCTGAGTTCCTTCTGCTCATAGGCGTTGTTGACTACTTCGCACATGGTTCCTTTAATATCCATATATTCCTCTGCCTGAAATATAGCAAATGCCTATTGGAGCATGCCGCGGTAGGCATAGTAGCGCTGCATGACCTTTTCCACGTAATCTACCGTTTCCGGGTGGACGCTGTCCTTTCCGGCCTCGCCCTCGATCCACTGCTGATACTTGATGGCACCGCCCGGACCGCCGTTGTACGCAGCGGCAACCAGCACATAGTTCTGGAACTGCTTGCCCAGCTTGGACAGGTACTGCACAGACAGCTTCACGTTGTATTTGGGGTCGGTAAGAAGGTTGGGGTCGAACTTCATTCCGGCATGCCGGGCCATGCTCTCGGCGGTCTTGGGCATGAGCTGACCGAGGCCCACCGCGCCCGCGGGGGAGACTGCATGGTCGTTGAACTTGGATTCGGACTCGATAATGGCAAGAAGGAACGGATATTCCACGGTGGAGTTGAACTCGGCCTCGTCGAATATTATGCGGGCGAGCCTGGCAGCTTCCCTCGCATCCATGCCCCTGCGGGCGTGCTGCACGATCTTGGCGCCCACGGCAATCTGGTGGGAACGGGAACGGTTGGTCTCGGTAATCTCGTGGAGCGCGAGAACATGCGCATCGAGGCTGTCCATGCGGGCTGCAATGGAGTCGGAGTGCATCCGGCCACGGGCGACCGTGTCGGTGATTAGTTCGAACTTCTGGCTTGCCTCCCCGGCAAAGAAGCACACTACGCACAGCAGGGCCACGAGGACAAGGGTTTCTACTGTAAAGAACACGCGCTTGGCCTTGCGGCGGGCGTGATGGCGTGAAAGCGGGGTCTTCTTACTCACCCTTGGTCTCCTTTTCTTCGATGTATTCGGTGACTTTTTCAAATGGCGCCGACGTATATCCGCGGGAATTGTCGAACGCGGTCATGTCCTTCTTGTCGACGGTGCAGTGCCTGCAGACCAGGTATCGGCTGTTTTCCCGGATGACGTCGTCGACCCTCACTTCTCCGTGGCAGCTTGACTTGAACGTAACACGTTTCCAGCCAAGCATAGGCAGCGGTTTGGGCAGTTTGATGGTCGGATCGAATTCATACGAGTCCTTGGTATGCAAGCGGCCGGAAAGGGTTTCACCTATGCCCCCGTCTTCGCCTCGCACGCAGCCTCCCCAGCAGGTGACCCGCTGGCCCTTCGTATATTTGCAACGGAGGCTACGGCATTTTGCAAAACTCCACGGGAATCCCGCTTCCTTAAGCATGTCGCGTGCCTTGATCCTGATGTCCTTGATGGCCTTCCTATGGCTTTCGATTTCCCGGTTGAACTCTTCCAGCTTGTCGAGAAGTTCCTTGCCTACCGGTTCAACTTGCGGCGCTTCAATCTCTTTCTTCGGCATGGTAGCCTCCTTTTCTATATCTGAAATATAGCAAAAGGAGGATGCCTACTTACCGCGCATGGCGTTGGAGAGCTTTATCACCACGTCGGACGGGCGGGTGTTCTCGTCCCCGGTAACCGTGAACTTACCGTCCGCGGTGGTGGCAGTGTAGGTCGGCTTGTTGTCCTTGTCGAACGTCACCTTGACCGTCGCGGCAGCCCCGCGGATATTGAAACGGCAACGGTAGCCGTCCGACCCCGTCCCGAACGCGGGCAGCACGAAACCGCGGTCCACCATGGCGATGCCCGACTCGCGGAACTCCTTGCCGCTATGGGACAGCTCGGAGTTCACCTTCCAGAAAAACATTACGCTCTGCTGTGGTGTCATTTTGTCTCCGGCATCGCCTGCATCGCAGAAATAATCTTGTCGGCCATCGCGTCCAGTTCTCCCAGCTTGTTTCCGCTCACGTTGGTGAACTTCACCGTATAGGAAGTGCACAGGTTTTTTACGTCTCCCTTCGGGGTGGCGACTTCGCGGCATGTCTCCGCGGTGACTGTGTGCGATCCGCGGATGCCCCATCCCATCCACATGAACAGCGCCATGCCGATGACCGCCCCGATGCAACCTTTCCAAAATGAATTCATAATTTTACTTCTCCTTTCCCGTAACGAGCTCCGTTACGTATTTCTTGAATTTCTCCACGTCTCGGTCAATCCCGATGATGTTCGCGTCCTTGAACAGGAACGGGGCGAACGGATAGTGTGTCGCCATGATAATCTGGTAGCCCTGCGACAGGAACTGCGGCAGCAGCCGAGTGAACAGGCCGTCCATTATCTCGAAGTCCAGGTGTAGCTCCGGCTCGTCGAGTAACAGCGTGGGGGCGCCTCCCTTCAGCCAGCTACCGCGGGCGTAATCCAGCTGCCCCTTGATGCAGACGGCGGTTTCGAGATCCTTCGTCGCGTTGAGACGCTGTTCGGCCTCGGCTTCAATCTGGTCCCGGTTGAACGCCCAGCGTCCGCTCAGGATATTCGACAGCGTCGCGCCCTGTATCGCCATCTCGCTCTCGCCGGCGGACCGGAGGCGGTTGTCCATGTGTTCGGACAAATAGGACTCGGCGCAGGCCGTCCCGGAACCGATGCCGGTACCGGCGGTGCTCCATCCGGCGAACCGGCGGATTTCGTAATCGTTGTGAAAATAGACCGGCCCGTCAAAGTCCATCTCGGACCCGAACCCCAGCGTCCGTTTCACGAACCCCCTGATGTCCGCCTTCCCGTCGCGGAACAGGCGGAGCGGGCTGAAGTTCATGTTGGACCACCCGCGGACAGTCATGCCGTTGGCGCCTATGGCGTTGATGATGCTGCTCTTCCCGCACCCGTTCGGCCCGAACAGGATATTCATGCCGGGCTTGAACTCTATCTTCCCCGGGAACACCTTCCTGCGGGAATTGTGGGTACCCCTGATGTTGAGCGGATATCCGTCGGTTATTTTCAGCCAGTGTATCATTTACTTTCCTGCGATAACGGTATGGAAGGCAGTGGGCGCCCAGCTCACGGTCAGCGTATATTCGATGTTGCCGCCCGGACCAACCTTTGCGGACACCATCGTCTGGTAGCCCAGGTCATACAGGGTACTGGACATCGAATACGCGACAAGCGCATCCGCATAGCTAAATGACGTACTGAACCGCTTTTCCGCGATGGCGCGGTTGATTTCAGGCATGATTTCCTTAAGATATTCGTCAACCACCTGGTCAGTGGCAACCCTGGCAGAGACCTTTGCGGTCGGATCACATTTTGCTTCTTCGTTCATGGTTTACCTCGTTTGCCCAAAATATAGCAAAAACCACCGGCCGTTTGAAAAATTGCTATATTTCAGGCACGAAAGATTGAAAATCACCAAAGACAAGGAAAGTCAAATGGCAGAAATCTACGATACCCTCGGCGAGCGCATGAAGGCGCTCGAACTCAGGTTCACGAAAGGCGAAGCATACGGTTCCGGCCAGGTAGTCATCGACGAGCACAAGTGCTGCATCATCCGCGTGGACGGCCGCGCCTTCCACACCTATACCCGCCCGTTCGCAAAGCAGAAAATCGACATCGGCCGTCCGGTGCCGGCACGTACAGCGTTCCACCCGGCGATTACCGGCGCAATGAAATACGCGATGGAAGCGCTCATCGCCGAGTTCAACCCCGTCGTCGCCTATACGCAGTCCGACGAAATCACCGTCGTGATCGGCGAAGACAAGGTCCCGTTCGGCCGTAAGTGCCACAAGCTCAACTCCATCGCGGCGAGCATCGCTACAGCAGCGTTCAACGAATACATCAACTTCAAGGCCGACCGCAGCACCGTGCCGGACGCCCGCTATCCGTCCCACGCCATCTTCGACGCCCGTTCCTACGAAGCTACGTATGAGGAAGCCGCGTCGACCATCCTCTGGCGCCACAACGACTGCGTAAAGAACTCCATTTCCACCCTCGCCCGCTCCATGATGTCGCAGAACCGTCTCGAAGGCAAGAAGAGCGAAGAACGCAAGGAAATGATGGAACAGCACTTCAATGTAAAGTGGGACGACCTCCCGCACGGCCTCAAGTACGGCTTCCTCGCATACCGCGCGTGCCGCGAGTTCACCGTGGAAGAACTGCTCGCGACCCGCGAACTCCCGGAAAAGGCCATCAAGAACATCCAGAAGTCCGGCGGCAAGGTCATCCGCAACTACACCAAGTATGCGGAACTCCCGCCCCTCAACCAGATCGCCAACCTCACCGACGTGCTCATCCACAAGCACAGACCGGTGCTGAAGGAGGCAAACAATGCCTAAGCAGATTTCCGCAGGGTTCATCCTGATCGAGCCGGAATCCGGCACCATCCTCGCCACCCACCCGACCGGACGCCCCCTCGGCATGAAGCTGGCCGGGGGTGGACACATGACGTCCTACGACATCCCCAAGGGGCATATCGAAGAAGGCGAAACCGCAATCCAGGCAGCCAAGCGCGAACTACTCGAAGAGACCGGGTTCACCATTCCCGAAGGGGTGGAAATCTACGAGATCGGGAAGGTCCCCTACCAGACGAACAAGTCACTCTGGCTGTTCTCTGCAGTGGTCCCCGGCCTCGACGAAGCGGTCAAGAAGATGAAGTGCAACTCGTTCTTCACGGACTCCTTCGGCAACCGCAAGCCCGAGACGGACAGCTTCATCCTCGTGCGCGACGCCCGCGCGTTCTTCAAGAACATGCAGCCGCACGTATTCAACGAAATCGAGCGAAGAAATCAACAGCTTATCAACATGAAAGTTGAGGATTTTAAATAAAAATCGCCAATTTCGATCACAACGGCAATGAAAATTGCTATATTTCTCACACCGAAACAACAAACAATCAACAAAAGGTAAACTAATGAAGAACGAAATCAAGTCTTCCGCCAAGTCCACCAAGAAGTCCACTGCCTCCTGCGGCGCATGCTCCTGCGAAAAGGAACTCAACGCCAAGATCAAGAAGCTCACCGCCGACAACACGAAGCTCCAGAAGCAGCTCGAACAGGTGAAGGCAAAGGCTGACAAGGCCGCCAAAACCGCAGCCGACAAACTCGCCAAGGAACAGGCCAAGTCCGCCAAGTTGAAGGACGCCCTTGCTGCCGCCAAGGCCAAGAAGTAATCCGACGCTCTTGCGAGAAACCGAGAACCGGTGGTCTAATGACCGCCGGTTCTTTTATATGCCGGTCGAAGCACTGCCGGCATCCCGTTAAAATACTTAAACAACCGTTGACTGGGCCGGGGCTCACTGGGAGTCCTTGACGAGGCGCACCGAATACTGGTAGCTCTTGCTGCGGTCGTTCGAATTCATAGACACCCCTGTATTGAAGTAACGGTTGTATGCGTCACTGCTGCCGCGCTCAACAGACGTCCAGAAGTAGGCGCCACTGCCGAGATCGCCGAAGCTACTGCGGTAGTAGCCGGCAGGAAGCGCAGAAAAACCATATTCATCCGTACCATTCCATCCAGTCTGCCAGTTCGGGCTGCTTTCTGGAACACTAGCATCCTTACTTTTCAACTTAGTTCCGGCCACGCCGGTTCCGCCGACTGCGGTTGCAAGAGCATCCCATTCCGCATCTGTCGGAACATGCCAACCAGGAATCAATTCTGCCTTATGGTCATTCAAATACTTTACCGCAATCCAGTTGTATAACAATCCACAGCGGCGACCTGTCCACCCGTTGGCGGTTTCGTCATTACTGTAATAGTTGGCCCTGGGCTCGGACGTAGATGTCCCGGACTGCCCTATCGCGCATCCAGAAAACTTGAAATCCAGATTTTCCGCAAGCCACACCTTCCCGCCGATAGTTACGGTCCGGTATACCTTCCCCCCGATCTGGTTGTCAACCATTTCATAGAACGTCACTTGTCCCTTGCCTTCGGATGAATAATCAACCCCGTATATCACCAACGCAAAATTGTAATAATACGTGCTGCCCCGGTATATGAAGAAATCATCTATGTAACCACCCTTATAGCCATTTTCGTCAACCACCCAGATTTTGTTTTCCGGGACAATCGGTCTCGCGTCGATTCCGTCGGAAATCGTACCTGACCCACCGCCACCAGTCTTTATCGACCGGATAAGCGCCGGACAATCCGAAAGAACCGCCCCGGCCGGCACGGTTACACGCATGTCGAACAGCGCATCAAAGATATTCTTTCTCACACCCTGCAACCGCAGAATTTCACTGGCAATGCTCATATTCAATGCCTCCTTACAATGCTGCAAGCAGCGTTTCTACGTTTCCGATTACGCCATAAAGCGTGGAATTCGCCACCGGGTTATTCGATGCCGGATCGAGTTCGGTATCGACCGTGATGTCAGTTCCGCCAACCGCATGCCCGTCAATGCTTACAATTTTATCATTCTCGTCATATTCAAACTCCAACGCATCCTGCTTCGACTGGACAGCTTCAGCCGTTTCTGCCAGCATGCTCTTGTCATCGTTGGAATAATTATTGTCCGTATGTACGTAATTACCGTCACTGACAAGTGATGTTGCCGCAACTCCGCTATCGGTCAGCGAACCGTTTTCGTCGAAGACCGGCACATTGCCAGACGTTGCGCCATCGACAGCGTCAATCTTCGTATTCAGGTCCTCCTTCGTCGCGACAACATCTTCGTCGATTGATATTTCATGGGTCTCCGCATCTATGTCGATGCCGGTGCCCGGCCCATACTCGGTACCTCCGCCTCCGGTGGCCGATATGCGGTTCCCTACAATCGAGATCCCGTCGCCCTCGACCAGTTTCTCCTGGACCACCGCCAGGTCAGCGGAGATGGTATGGTTTTCATTATCCACCGTGACTCCGGTACCGGATTCGTATTCCGTACCGGATGGACCACCGCCCATCATCTGCTTAAGGTGTTCCAGAGATACCCTGCCGGTGCCATACAGCTTACTGTCCATGGCAAGCAGTCCCGTGCTGCCACGATAATCAGGCATGTCCTTGATACGAGTCGTCGAGTCCATCGTTTAACCACAGTTTTGCCTTCAGTTTATATCACACGCCCGCCACGAACCCCGCAACTATAAACTGCATATACACAAGGAGACGAACATGGTATCAGCCGACGAGATGCAGAAGATTATGGAGCGGGCCGCCAAGGAGGCCGGCGTAGACGACATCGGCGAACTTTCCGACGGCCACCACACCTACAACTCCCTATACAACCAGCGCTGCGTCCTGTTCGCCACCCTGGTGAACATCTTCCCGGACATTTCATGGAAGACCCGCAGGCATGACGACGGCGAGCTCTGCTTCGGCGACGGTCACATGTTCCTCGTCTGCATAGACACACCGGACGGCCCGTATTCCTACCACTACCCGATGAAGGACTGGGATCTGTTCAAGTGCGAGGAAATCGAGCAGGCAAAGCCGTTCGACGGCCATGACGAGAACGACGTCAAGCGACTACTGTCCCTGGTCCAGCTCATACATCCGTAATTTTGCTATATTTCGGGCATGGAAGAAATTAAAATTCTCGTGGCCCCCTATGACAGCGTCCCGGATAGCATCAAGGCCCAGGATAGCGTGTCCGACAATCCGTTCGACTACGTGCGCATCTACGCCGACGGCGAGCTGGATGACAGGCTTTCCAACGACATCATGGCCATCCTGGTCGGCGCAACCGACGCGAAGCAGGCATGCGTTGACAACGCGACCGTACCCGTCAAGGTAGTCGGTATCGACCAGCCGTGCTCCCTCTACGCATGGAGCACCACGTTCTGCAACGAGCCCCGCATGATCGCGTTCGCCGTCCTGGACAGCGATGCAAAGGCCGTAGAACGCGCAAAGAAGAAACAGGCCGAACGGGTCAAATTTGTGTGAGGATGATATGGACCGTCTTGGACAAGTAATCGAAAAGAACACCGAACTTACCAACAAGGCCTGCGAACAGGCAGCCATGATGCGTGCTGCGCTATCCGGCGAAATCAAGCTGTTCAAGGTGACGCTCGACGCACCCGACTGGGATGAATCCGACGGCGCCATAATCGCATGCCGCGACAAGGAAACCCTGGAAAAGCTCCTCCACTCGTTCGAGTTCGACTATGACCGATACAACGATCCGACAAACCCGGTTTCCCGAGTGAACCGCGTGAACGGATGCAGGGAATTTACTATCCACTGGAAGGACCAGACCATTACCGAAATCGAGGAAATCGGCATCTACACGAAGCCGATGCCGGAAAACATCGACGCGGTGGTCGTCCTGTCCAGCGAAATCAGAGGCTAGATTATCGGCTCCAAAATAAAAGGCCCGCCATTCGGCGGGTCTTTTATCGTTTTACGGGTAAAAATCGTGGGTGCGGCATGTGTCCCTGGACTGACTTGCAGACCCAGTCCCTCTGGGCTATCCGAAGTATCTTGTCGACGCATTTCTTGACGATGCCATCGTCAACCTCGTCCCAGTACCATTCCTCTTGCTTGGTGATCACCATCGAGTTCGTCCGGTCCAGGACCTGCAACCCGGTGGATGCAGCGATGGTACCCCACCAGGCGATCGTAGGCATGCCATATCCGGTGTAGAAGAGCTTCTTGCCGTCCGGTGACAGATGGGTGGCCCGGTGCGAAGCTGTCTCGCCGAACTTTGCCGCATACCGTTTCAACAGGTAGGCATTGAAGCGTTCCATGTTCCACCGGGTAACTACCTTCCCGCAGAACTTCCAGGACTTCCGGGCGCCTATTACGGGGCGTTTACGGCCCGGTATGTAGCCATATACCAGCTCCGTCTGTTTCGGCGGATATACAAGAAGGTCCTGACGACTATTCGCCACGACCATTTCTACCGGTTCATTGTACAGTGTCACACGTTCCGGCACAGTCTCCTCCACATGCGCCTGATACGTGTTGATTGGTTTCCTTGCCATATTTTCCCTCCTTGCGCAACAGTGCTATTGCCGCATCCAGGATTTTGATGTTTGGCCCGATGTTGTCGAACCATGCGCTTCCGGTCCCGTTTTCGGACTTCTTCTGGAGCATGTTCCTGCGGGACACGAGTGTCTTGATCGCATAAGAATACGCGTTCTTCATGTCCTCGATGTCCTGCTCGGTCATCTCCTTGCGGCCGTTCCGGTTGAACGCAGAAAAACTCATAGCTGCCCCGTCGTAAACCATTTCAGCAATACGCTATCCATCGTCGGCATCCACATGTAATCAATCATGTAGGGGGTCCCGTCATGCCGGAGACCGACCGCCAGGACAGTATTGTCACAGTGCAGATACACTACGTTTGTATCGTAATGATAGTTGAATACCAGTGTGCGGACCCAGCACTTGCCGAAAGTAACGGTAAACTTCACACCAGTCCGTTCATACTCGACCTGCACGTCCCTGATTGGCCATGTCTTGGTATCGACATTCATCCCGCGAAGGACATTGAGCATCACGTCGATACGGTTCCAGTCGAAGGGCCCCGGGTCTTCCCTCTTCCACAGGCGTTCATGCCGGACAAAGTCCTGGTATGCGATAGGCGTCCGCATCAGGATCCAGTCGTTCATGCTAAGGTTACGCTTGCCGAGCAAGGACGACATCAAGGCCGCCCGTTCGCGAACGCGCCCTATCATGCGGGAGCGGAAGTTGTCGATGTCGAACTGGGTGAACCCTTCCGGGAGCGTTTCGATGAAACGGTCCACGTCCCGGATGGTGTACCAGCAGGAATCGTCACAGATTGGGTGTTCCTTCAGGAACTCGTCGATGGAAACGTATGGCATGACTACCTACGGGGTTACTTGTTGAACCGCGGGAGCCGGCGCAGCGACGGGAGCAGGTTCTTCCTGCATGGCGAGCTTGGCGGACAGTTCCTTCATGATGCGCCCATAGAACTTAATCGTATCGACCGCATCGACCGCGGCGGAGTGCGTCTGGCCACCGCTGACCCAATTCAACGCGGTGCGGAGGTTGTCAAGGCTGGTTGACTTGCCGTAGCCGTCGGCCACATTGAGGCTCTTTGCCACATTGTATGCCGTGATGAGCGTGCGGAGTTCGTGATGAACGTTCAGGCGCTGCAAGTGCTCATAGGTATGCGGAAGGTTGCGCCGCAGGAAGCGCATGTCGAATTTCAGGTTCTGGCCGAGCAACTGGATATTGTACTGGGAAGCAAGCGTGCGAAGCTGTTCGGAAATCTTGAAATCGACGAGGTGGGCCGGCTCAGCATACAGGTGATCGTTCATGTTAATCTTGTTGGTTCCCAGGGCGCTCTTGGTGACGACATTGGGAACCGCCAGGTCGCGGAACACGTCGGTGGTTGCCTTCGGAGCCTTGGCGTCTTCGGTATCGACAAGATTATACGGCTTCTGCAAAATCTTGTATTCCACGGACTGCACGTTCGGGTTCGGGTTGCCGAGTTCGGTAGCCGGGAGCCATGCGCATCCTACGGTAAGGAGCGCGTTGATGCTGGGGTTGAAACCGCCGGTTTCGGTATCGACGCAGAAAATGAGGGTCGGCTTGGGTACGTATGCCATTACTTCGCCTCCACTTCGTAAAGTTCAAACTCCGAGGAGGCAAGGAGCGGGTAGTGGGAGTTCATCCAGATTTTCTGGTAGCACTGGTTTGCGCGGTCCACTTCGGACTGCAACGGGTATTGGAGGAGGATTTTCTTCTTGTTCATGCAAGAAATATAGCAAATTTTCTATATTTGGTAACATGACAAAGAAACCACAGCTGAATATTCTTGAAACCGAGGTCGGCGAGGCGGTAAAGTCCTCCGAACTGTTCGGGAAAATGCAATACGCCGAGGAAATCGGCATCGGCAACGGATCGTGCGACCTGGTCTATTACAGCGATACCAAGGTAATCGCAATCGAACTCAAGACGAAAGTGAACATGAAGGTGATGGCACAGGCCATCCGGTGGCTGGACACCGCGTCCAAGGTCTATGTCGCCTGCCCCGGCAGGCCGAACAAGGACGCCCGGCGTGTCCTCCGAGCACTCGGCATAGGCTACATCGGCGTGTTCAGGGTAATGAACCTCTCGGATGGCCGGACCCGTTACGCCGCCAGGATACTCATACGCCCGATGGAACTCCCGGCCGACCTGGACTACTGGCTCCCCGAAATACAGGGCATGGAGAAGCACCTGGAAGCCGGCACGAAGTCCGGCGAGCGTTCCACCGTCTTTTCCAGGTTCATCGCCCGGGCGAAGGAATTTGCCCGCAAGCATCCCGGCGCGACGCTCAACATGATAGCGATGCAGGTCCCGAACCACTATGCGACAAAGAGCTCCTGCGTAGGAGCTCTAAGAAGGTATGCCAAGTTCGGCGTAATCGAGAAATTCTGGGCTGACTAGGGTTTCTTGCGCCTGATCATGACCGGAACCATTGGTTCCCGTCGCAGTTGGTCCTCCGCCTTATCCAGGTCACCGCCGCATGCTTCGAGCGCCCGCTTGCAGCGGAGCAACCCCACTCCGCCACACCTGTTACGCAAAGCATATACCTTTTCGGGAGTTATTGTCGACATGGCCACGTCCTCCCTACGGTTCAAACTCATGGTTGATGAGCACGTCGGAACAGCTCGCGGCGTCAAACCATGCCTTCCTTGACTTCACGAACGTTTCCACGATGCCCTTCCAGAGTTCGGGCGGGTGTATGGACACCACGTCGCCGTTACGGTACTTGGCGATCGTCATGGAGTTGAAATACTGCCACACATAGGTCCAGATGATGCCGGACATCGTCCCATACTGGCCAGTGCCGATAGAGTCCCTGGCAAAGTCCAGCGACCACGGAGACTGCACCACGGGCGGGTGCACCACGCCCTGATACGAAATCTCGAAGTCCACCGGCTTCGGGCGCAAGTGGAAGTGCGCCGCGATGATGGGGTTCCCGTAGAAATCCACCGGGTTGAACGGATCCGACTGCTTGGCCATGTCGGAAAACGCCACCGGAATGTTCATTGCGACATTGCGGAACAGCGAGGTCTCGTACCCGAACGTATTGTCATCGAGCCGTGTATTCATATAGTTGAACAGGATGCCCTCGTCCTCGACCGGAAGCAATTCCCGGTTCAGCGTCCGGGTAGCCTCCATGTACGGTCCCTTCTTGAACCAGTCGGTCATGTAAATGATGCCGCTGTTCGGCCACGGTGCGCTACCCGTCATCGAAATGCGTCCACCCCAGTGCGGATGCGCCTCGACCAGCTTCTTGACGTATTCCCCGAACGTCGGGATTTTTGTCAGTTTCCACCGGAAGTAGAGAATCTGGTTCACCGTCACGGAAAGCGGGTTCTCCCACTCGGCAGGAACGAACATGGCGAACTCCGAATGGTCGAACTTGCACCACGGAATACTGGTGAAGAACAGCGTATCGGCATCCACGATCAGGCGGTCATAGCCTTCGGCGACCCGCTGCATGGCATACAGCTTTGCCCCGGTTACCGCCGCGCGGTTGTCCGGGCCTGCGCCCTGCGCGTTCTGCCTGGAAAACTCCGCGACTTCTTTCGTAGGATGGATTTCCACGGTGAGGTCATACTTCATCTGGTCGGCAAGGAACTTCATCACACCGGCAGACACGTCGTCATTCGCCGCGACGATTACCGGGACGTTGTTGCCGGACTGGAAATACGATGCGATGGAAGATGCGGCAAGCGCAATGAGCTTGTTCTTCTGCCGCACGTCGAGTTCACCGGTAAATAGGGGATATACTACGCGTTTCGCTGGCATCTGGACAGTCTCCAATCGACAAGTTTCAGGTAGATGCGCCACCACAGCCACGCGAGGCGCCCGTTCGGGTTGAACGGCACGGATGCGTCGTCCAGGTAGAAGTTGGCGGTCACCTTGCGGCCGTACTTGATCCCGTAGTCGCCTTCCTTCTCGCCGATGGACATGTTCGTGTTCTCCGGGAATAGCAGATGGTATGCACAGAACGCCTGCGCATTTTCAAGATACGGCCCATCGGGGAAGCGCACGCCGCCATAGTTCTCCCGGCATGTCCAGAGGATGAGCTTGTCGCCCATCTGCGCACGCTTCTTGAGCCAGTCAATCACGGCCCGGTTGGGCTTGGCCTTGCTGATGTCCGGCCATCCGTTGGTCGCCACGGTCCCGTCAAAATCAAACGCGATATCCATTACTGTTCCTTTGCGGGTCTTCCGCGTTTCGGCGTGTTTAACTTAAACGCCTCAAGTTTCTGCATGTAGTCGTCCATGTCGTCCCAGAGCGGCTTGTTGGCGATGCACCAGCGGACCATTTCCTTGCAGTCCTCGTTGTCAATCTGGTTCCAGATCAGGCTGTCTTCCCAGCCACCCGGGTTCGCCCGGCACTCATCGACATACTGCTTGAACTGGGGAAGGGTCGCCCGGATGCCGGGATGTCCCTGCATTGCCTGGAGCGCGGTAAGCATGTTCCTGTGGAGCTCGGGCTGCCTGGACTCAATCCACATCTTCCTGAAATTGCACTGGCAATAGACAAACATGATGGCCCCGGTAGGGCCGAACTCCCATTCCGCCTTGGAAGGGATCATATATTCGAGCGTCTCCACGGCCTTCTGACGGAGGAACAGCTCGCTTTCCTGCCGTTTGATGTTGGCTGCCGCTATATCGGGGATGCGATGGAGAAGATGGTTGCAGTTGATGACGCTTTCGGCGGCATACTTTGCCGTCATAAAATCCATGATTTCGCGGACGTTCTCGGATTTGAGAAGTTCGCTGGCCATTTCGGCCTCTTTTATAGTAATCTTGCCCATGGCTAAAATATAGCAAAAGTGCGCGGGCGGGAGTTTACCAGGTAGCCCGGTCCTGCCCCGCCCTTGTGGAATGAACTATCTCGCCGAACTGCGCCTCGCGACGATAACCACCACCCGGCCCCAAGCCAGGTGTTCTCTCCACTAACGTACTGCGCACCTTATGGCAATACTAGCCGAAAAGCGGGCCCGGGCCGTCCGCCGGAACGTCCTTGCTCCAGCTTTCGAAGGCCATCTTGGACACCTGGGCGTGCGCGTTCGCCTTGTTGCGGATTTCGCGGAGTTCGCAAAGTTCCTTGTCGCTATCGAGCATGGCGTTCAGGACGAGCTCGGTCGGCTTCTTCGGGTTCGGGTTCTCCGGCGTGGGCTTCGGGTTGAGGAATTCGAGAGCCTTTTCCGCACGGCGACGACGATACTTTTCGTCAGCGGCGTTGGAGTCGTTGATGATGCCAAGCATGCGCTCGCTCTGGATTTTCATTTCTTGATTGTTCATGTTTTACCTCTTCTTGGAAATTAAAGTTAGCCGAAACACATCTTGTTTCGATAACGGCTGCCCATGTCATAGACCACCGTCTTGCTCTGCGGGTTGAAGAAAGTCCGGCACCACAGGTTGGTATAGGCACCACCCTCTCCCCACGGGACATTGTATTTCACGCCCGCGATATAGATGGACGTAATATCAGTCGTCTTGGACAGCCGTTCCACGATATACTCCAGTTCGGTCAACCCACGCG
>Ga0265300_10000164_pt1 | contig 70703 bp, 58 predicted proteins | sample AusTroGonzalo_MG_FD_193482 | JGI IMG/M metagenome (GOLD analysis project Ga0265300, IMG submission 193482) | Bovine rumen microbial communities from tropical cattle in Woodstock, Queensland, Australia - Gonzalo_03 | ecosystem: Host-associated > Mammals > Digestive system > Stomach > Rumen ... | reverse complement strand
GGTTGCTGTAACATTGTAGGTTCTCTGTGTGAAGTTTGCAACAAGCGTACGGTCTGCCGAAGCGGTAAACTGATAGTTTGCGTTTGTTGAAACAACCGTTCCGTTTTCGGTCCAGTTTGTGAACCTGTAGCCTGCTGCTGGCGTAGCTACAAGGTTAACACCTTCGCCCAAGTCGTATGTTCCTGCACCAGTTACGGTTCCGCCAGCTGTTGGCTGTGCGCTTGCCGTGATTGTAAAGGTCGGTGTTGCGCGGGTTACAGTTATGCATGTGGTGTTGTTTGACAGGTCTGGGTCAAATCCCGAATATTCTACTTGCAAGCAAACATCGAAAGTTCCTGTTATAACCATCTGATTCAATGCATCGGCGGTAATAGTGTATGAGCCATCCGAACCGTATAACCAAGCAAAGTAACCTTCAGAGAGTGATAGATTTCGTGTAAAATTTTGTACTGTTTCCGAACCAACCTTTATTGCTACCGAAGCAGTTCCGGATGTAGTTTCCGGTCCGCCGTTATAAATAACAGGATATATTACAATGTTGTCGGTAGCGCCAATTGATATGTTTGTTTCTGCATCATAATGCGGTGAAGCGCCATCGTCCAATAGCCATGCTTCCAGGTCTGATGATTCTACATAGGGAGTATCACCATCGGAAATATAGTAGGATAGAGCAAACTTGTTTGAATAAGTCTGTACATACGCATTAGTATTGTCGGTATAATATGCCGAATAATTTGACTTTAAATAGTCGTTGCCATTGCTTGAAACCGTGCTTAGATAATCCATGGACGCCCTTGAAACAGCCATACTGGTAGTGAAGATTCCTGCTTCTATGACATCTCCTGAAGCTTCCCTATCATATACAAATAATGTATTACCGTTAACAACTACTGAAATCCAGAAGTTTACGCCAGTTCGTATTGTATATGGTGTTTCAAGCTCAACAATATGATCTACAAAGTAATCGTTTTCGGTCAAAGTTGCTGCAGTATAATTCTGTGAGTATGCCAATGTACCAAGACAACCATTAATATTAGAGGTCGATCCATTGTTTACCAAATTTGCATCAGTACTGCTGTTTTCGTATATGTTGACAGTAAAGCTTGTGTTTACATAGTCGTCGTAACCTGCGTTCATTCCATTGTATGTAGTGAATTTTACTTTCAATATCTTATTTCCAGCAGCATAATTTCCAAAGTTTTCTGGTCTTATTATTACTTGATAGCCATTGGTAAATTGTTGAATTCTATTTCCATCCACATTTCCGTACCATCTGTTGGCATCCGAAAGCGAGCCATCGGGCTGTGTAACTGTTATAACCTTGGTTTCGGAACCTTGTGTAATTGTTATTGTTGCATTCCTGTCGGCTCCACTTACATTTTCAGCTGCAGTTGCAGTAACGGTTGTGGTTGCTCCGCTACCGCTTCCCGAAGTTACCGAAAGTGTCAGCCATGAAGCGCTCGAACTTGCTGTCCATCCTGTCGACACATTTGCGTTTGCCTTTACGGTAAAGTTCATGTTTCCACCTTCAGAATTAAAGTTAAGAGTTTCGGGTGTTACCATAAGCAATGAAGGGTCGATAGTGCAGAACGATAACAAGAATTGCAATGAATAAAGCTGCAAGTATGAATGGCTGTCATCGGTATAGTTTGCAGATGTTGCCAAGTTCAGGTAATCTGTTCCGTTATCTGTATCGGTAAACAGGTATTTGCCATCAAAAGCATCGGCGCTTCCTGAGAAATTTTCATAGGCAATAGGTGAACCTTGCGCAGTCCTGTTGCACATAAACAATGTTTTGCCATTTGCTACGATTGCAATCCAGAAATTTGTGTTTTCGTTTATTGTATAAGGTGTATTGAGAACAACTTCCTGGTCGCCATAGTACGACTGGGTATAATTTTGCGAATATACCTGTGTTCCCATGGCTCTGGTGATGTTGGATGTATATCCGCCACCCAAGCTTTCGGTACTACCGCCTTCGTAAATCTTTATTGTGAAGCTGTTGTTGGTGTAATCAGAATAGTAGCCTGTCTGTCCACCATCGTAAGTTGTAAAATTGACTTTGGTAATTTGGTGGCCTGTAGTATAGTATCCGAATCCTTCGCCGCAAACAATAATCATGTTGCCTGGTTCGAATACCCTATACGAAGTGGAACTGCCGTCTTCTCCAAAACACCCTGGGTTGTTAGCAATACCGCTCGGCTGAACAACCGATACCGTTGTTGATACGCCAGCCTGAGTTATTGTTATAGTTGCAGTACGTTCCGACGCTGTATTGTTGCGGCTTGCTGTTGCAGTAACTGTAGTGTTTGCTCCGCTGCCAGCACCTGTCGATGGGCTGACAGTAAGCCACGACTGGCTTGAAGTTGCCGTCCACGACTGGCTTGATGCTGTGCTAGCACGAACCATAAAAGTTTCGCTTCCGCCAAGACCTGAGAAGGAAAGAGCATTAGGAATAGCAAAAAGACCGGCATTCGGTTCAATGCCGAATATTGCCGACTGGCTTTCATTGTATGTTCCGTTACCACTACCAATACCGCCAGTACCTGGTTCCATACTGTTTATTGCATAAAAACCGTCGCAGTATCCTCCCCAACCCCAATTGAAGTGGAACTGGTTGTTATTGTTGTAACCGTCGCAAATAAAGCAGTGTCCGCCACCATCGCCTCTACCGGTGTAAATAACAGGTCTACCTGCATCAAGGTCGGCGATCAACATGTTTTTCCATTCGGTTTCAGTATAGTTACTCCTGTAGCAACCATTAAGTGTATTCTTGTATAGGAAGAAGTTCTTCATTGCATACTCGGCAGTTCCGTTGCTGGAACCTACTGTAACAGCTCCACTACCGCCGGTTCTGCTTACACCGTAGGACATCTGCACTGCTACACCGCAATGATACATCAAAGTTGCAACAGCATCTTTCTGTGCCTGCGTAGCCGAATTGGTATAGGAATTAACCATATTGTTCCAATCGTAGGTTGTTGATCCGAAGTCTGCACTTAAATCTCCGTACTTATTATGGGTATACGATTGAGAACCATTACCCTGTGTAGGGTAATTCCAGTATTTCATTATCTGAGCCATAGCTGTAGCGACACAACCAGTTACCGTGCGAGCGTCTTCGTCAGTGTCGTAAGGGCAAAGATTGTTGTATGGCGCACTTTGGTTCCACCTTGTCTGAACAAGGGCATTTACCGATCTGCTGCGCTTCGGGGCAACAGCCACTCCGCGAACCAATTTTCCCCAGTCGGCAGCAATTTCAGCTGATGCAGACACTCCGTTGCTTATACCCAAGCTAATGTCGTGTTCGTAGCCCTGAAGCCATTCGTACATGTTTACCGGAATGTTTGCTGGGTCGAAACTTCCCCCGTCCGAGTAACCTAAAATTGGAGTTGCAATGTCGTTTGCCGAAACAATGACGAAGCCTCCGTCGGTGTTGAAAATGTAAAAGTTTGTAAACTCTGTTTGTGATGTAACGTCGTTGAAAGTTGCGCGCGTAGATTTGCCCACATTCTGCACCCAGAACGATCTTGCAACATTTCTAGCGGTCTCTACATCAACAGGCTTTGCAAATATCGGTAAGATAAACAGTACCAATAATGCTAACAATGATAACCTTTTCATTTGTTACTTTTTAGTTTAAGGACCTCATAATCAATTAATCTGCTAAGAACGGGAAGTCCCTTGCCGAAAATAGCGGACAAAAACAGAGCTACAAATATAATCAAAATTACGATTTAAACTTACAATTTGTATTTTTTTTAGAGCTTTGCGACATGGCAATCCACCACAAAAAAATTGCCCCTGTTGTTTTAACAAGGGCAACTTTAAGTCGTTTTTATGAAACTACGATTCTGTTACTGATTTTTCTTCACAACTTGCTTGTTTATCACAAAGTCGGCGGTGCTAATCCTTACGGTGTAGCTTGCCATAGGAAGATTATCGAAATGCAATACCATTTCGTAGCTATTTTGCGGAGCATCTACCTTATCCTGCATTACCAACCTGCCAAGCATGTCGTAAACCTCGATGCGTGCAGGACGGTTTCCAAAGTTACCGAGAACAAGTGTCAATTCTTCGTTGAATGGATTAGGATAAGCCATAACATCCGGATCTTCGTCGGCATTGTCGTTGCAAATCACAGCAACTATATCCGAAACGGTACGGCTACCATCGTAGTCAACCTGCACAAGACGGTAGTAGTTGTCACCACCTGCTGCACTATAGTCGGTATAACTGTAGTTTTGCTGTTCAATGCTGTTGCCAGCACCTGCTACGCGGGCAACCTCGGTGAAGTTGATTGCATCGTCGGAACGTTCGATTACAAAGTAGTCGTTGTTGCGCTCCGATGCTGTTGCCCATTCGACAATCGGATTTCTACCGTCGCAGGTAGCCTTGAATGACAACAACTCGATAGGAAGCAAAGTGTTGTGGTCTTTTGAGCCAAGAGTAAGGTAAGATGGTTCAGGATCACGGTTCGAAACAGCAGGAATAGAATCCACATAAATGGATATTGTAGATCCTGCTACGCTTGCCGGTCCACCCAAACTCTGCCAGCAGCTTCCCATCCACATTGCTCCGAAGATGTTTTCTTCGTCGTAATTTGATGGGCTTCCGAAATGTGCATTGACATCTGCCGCCGAAACAATCAACTCAGTTTCGCCCAATGTTGAATTTGTATTTACATTCCAATATTCATAGTTGCTTACATGGTTGAACTGCGGATTGTTGCCATTGCAGTTGTCGGCAACATTCCACCAGCGTGGCAATACGTCCAGTCCAAATCCTCCGCCATTGGATTTCTGGTGGAAAGTTACTGAAGTAGTGCTGTTTGTAGGAAGTTGTTTAACTTTCACGCTTCCTAGTACATTTGGTTGGTCAACGCCATTGCTACCTGTTGGGAATGTGAAATATGCTTCAGGACTTTCACCTACCAATTTTGTAACCGTACCCGAAACAAAGCTGTTGTAATTTGTTTCTTCTACCGACGCTCCTACTTTGAAAGTTACATCACCAACCAATAAGCCCTTGTCAAATCTAGCATCACCTTTAATTGAAACGCTTCCGCTTGGAACGATGTTTCCTTCTGAATTAAAGGTTACATTGCCAAATGTAATATCATGGCTTATTGTCTGTTCCATGCTCGATGTGCCACAGAATACCACACTACCTTCGGTTGCATCCAATGTTCCTATATTATCAATGATACCTGCAATATTCAAGGTCATGCCACTAGGAACTGTGAGGGTTGCGTTTTCTGCAATGGTTATGTTTTTGACTTTTGCATCATCTGTCTGTGACGGCCAGTTAGGTGTTACACACTGTGATGGCCCTATATATATGTTACTTTCCAATGTTGGCAACCCTGCAGCAACCGAATATCCGTTGTCGTAAACATACCAGTTGGATTCGGTGTTCCAATCTGTTAGGCTACTAGTTGTACCACCTTTCCATATATAGTCGTACGAAGATGGATTATCAACTTCTGGTGTCATAAAGGTTAGGTTGAAGTCTTTTGCCTTTGCACATGTTGAAGCATCGGGATTGAAGGTGAGAGTAACATTACTACTTTCAGTAGCTGTATAGTTTGTTCCAGAGATTGCACCCGACGATGCTGTCCACGACCATGTACCTACCGACAAGTCCACACCTGCATTGGTAGTGGTTGGCAGTGAAATCGGAAGTCCCATACAAACGGGTTCAATGGTGAACTGTAAATCTGGCTCCCATATTGCATACAAGTAATCGTAAGCCATGTACCTGTCGGCAACCACCTGAGAAACTTCATTAGTATAGGTGTCTTCCTTATAATATTTATTATTATCGTAATATAAGAAATTCGGTGCACAATCGCTTATAGAAGTTGGAACAGGATTGCCCGAGGCAACATTTTTCTTGTACCATCCCTTGAATATATAGCCCTCGCGGGTTGGAACTGGGATGTCAACTGCCTTGTTGATTGTGAGAGATGGAGCAGAACCACTTGTACCATCGGTGCGAGCAATATTGCCTTCACCATCGTTCATGAACCATTCAATAAAGGTATATTCGGGTTTTTCAACATCCTCGTATTCGGCACGAAGCTTTATTGTGTAGGTTGCAAGATAATCAACGTACGGATCATCTAGGCTTATAGGATGGATTGTAGTACTACTCGGATCAAATCCTTCTTCAATATAATCATCAGGATGGTTAGGATCGAACCAGCGCGTAACTACCATTTTGGAATCATCCTTATATGCGGTAAAGGCAGTACCCGGGTAGATGCGAGAGTCGGGAATATCCTTGTATTCTTTAGTTGATAAATCGTAATGTTGCAAAACCCAGTGCGAGAATACCTTGGAGTCATCTACATACGGACAAGCAGGAGCCGCTATAACTTCTACATCGTCCTGATACAATAAATCTTCGGTAGGTACAGGTCCTGCACCATCATTGTCTTCATATACCACTGTAATACCATTTGCGCCACGGAGTTTTGCACGCCACTTGCCATAAAGGTCGTATTTCTTGGTAATCCAGAAACGTTCTGGGTTTCTTGGAAGAATTTCATGAGTATTCTCGTCCTCGTATGAAACATCCGAATTCCAAGTAGCACCATTGCCCCACTTGTCCATAGGATCGGTAAATTCTGTAGACTTGTCGTAGGCAACAGTGTTGCCATCAGTCAACACTACGGTATTTTCGTTGAAAGGATTAGTAAACCTCTCGTCGGTGTACCAGCCCACAAACTCATAATCGTCGCGGATTCCCGTAGGCACACTGATTTTGTTTCCGTAGTCGATACGGAAATTCAATGCCTGATTGTCCGAACCCCAGAATAAGGTACTATCCTCGTCACTTACGTCTGGATGCAGGAATACTCGGTACTGGATTTGTCTCCACTTTGCATATACGGTTACATTTGCCGAAGGCATCTTTGTGTTGAAGTTGAAAGTTTGCGTACAAGGTTCATCTACATACCATCCTTCAAATACAAATCCTCTAGGAGCTCCATGAACATAATTACCGTATGAAGACATATCAGATCCGTATGCGACACCCTCTATTTCGTGAAGCTGACCACTAGGAGAGTAATCATTAAGTTTTACATTGTTTCCATTATAGTAGGAACCATCCATATAATTAATTTTATATGCGTTGCGAGTATAATAGAAGTTCATTGTATATCCAGAATTCGTAGTATCTGCTATAGTATATCCAGGTAAAGACGGACTAGGCTGATTAGCTGCAGTATTTGAAGACTTGGCCATTATTGCTTCATCCAAATAATAGTTAACGCCATTATAAGTAGTTGTAGTTCTTCCAGCATAACTTTCTCCTGCAACCTGCGGGAACCATATATTGTAGGTCCAGATTTTTGTATCATTATCATATCTACCTACAAGATAATTGTTACCGGCACCAGTCATATCGCCTATAATCCGTTCGTCCATAGTTGCTACCACGCCCTTAACAGAACGGGTAGTACTTGAGCTTGTTGGTCTTGTTCCTGAGCCTATCATTACTATCCAGCTGACTAACTGATATGTGCTATTATTATATCTAAAAGTGGGGAATTCATCATACTGAGGCCACTTATTCCTTATGTCCTGACCATATTTGGCAGTAATAGGATAATAATAATATGTATAATATCCATCTGTATAAGACGCTACGTTATCATAGGTACAAGTTGGATGATTATTGTCATTGCCACAAGAACCCCACCGAGAACTCATGTCCGTTCCATTTCCATCTATTGCATATTGGTTGTACTCCTCTATAGAGTTACCATTTTTTCTCCTATAATAATGACGATAATATATAAACTTAACCGTATATTCTATTCTGTCGTAATATACATTTACTATGGAATTGCCTTCGGGGGCTATATTTATATGCTCGTTAAAATTATTGAGGTAAAAGCCTGTGTATTTTTTAGAAACTCCATTAATTTGGGCGTATCTAGTATTGGGATTGCGAGCGTCACCGTAAGAAGATATCACAGTGTTAATCTCAGTATTGGGCCTTCCTTCAAGATTAATAGCTTCCTCGAAATCATAACCGTCGCATTCTATATTTTGCTTCCAAACAATAACCGTATAGCCGGCGCGTTCCTTTACATTCCATTTTGCATAAACATGCGTATTAGCTTCCAGAGGCTGACCAAATACAAATTCAGAGCCTGTTGGGTTACCATATTGTGTGGCTGGTTCGCCAGTGTACCATCCTAAAAACGTATAGCCGTTTCGTAGCATTTCCAAAGTCGGTTCTGTCGTAGTTTCTCCAGCATGGACAAAGTCGGCTGCCTTGTAGGTGGCTCCCTTGCCGTTCTCGTGGTAAATCAGCCAGAAACCGTCGGATACAACAACATTAAATGTTACATTGCCAGTTATCTCAATTGTTGTTTCGCGGGTATAATTATGGGAATCATCGGTATGCCCAACAATATGTTCGCCGTCTGCCGGAGAATTTACCATCCATCCCTCAAATTTGCTGGTGTTGCTACGAGGGGTGTAGTTGGTGTTAACCGTATATTGCATGCGGGTGATATTTTCATCAGCACGAAACAGAATAACATCGTTGTTGACAACTGCATCGTTCTCATCAAGGTACAATACAGAGTATGACTTGAAAAGCATCGCGTAAAAATCCAACTCGTCACCATCTTCCACGCCTTCGTTCAGCAGACTGATTATTTTGCTGCGTACATCATCAATAGTCAAGGCTTCTGAAACATCATCCTTTGTATAGGCTTCTTTGGCAATCCAACCCCAGCACTGTACTCCTTCTTCCAAAGTGCCAAACCCCGGGTTGTAAACTATGCGGTTGAAATTGCCTTGGGTAAGGTCGAGTTTCTTAACATATATCGTAACAACTGTACCGTCAGCCTGATGCAGGTTTACTTTCAAGCGGGCATAATCGCCAGCCTGAGTCACAATATATACGGAGAAAGAATGAGCGGGGAAAGTGATTTTGCCTTTTTCGGAAGCCACGGTTGCAACGAACTCAAGTCCGTTTGCGCCTTCGTGGTAAATGTCGAGCAACTGACCATCTGCAAAGTCGGGTGTTTCCATAGAAACAATGGCCGGTTGTTCTGGTTCGGGTTGCCATTCCTTGCCGTCTTTTGTGATGTTGATGTCGTAAGCGCAATATAGCTGCTTGCCGTTAGGAGATGTTCGCTCAACTGGAATAGCGTCAACCGAAGCGTCCTCCACACCACGCACTTCCAAAAACAGGGAAGTGTCGCCCGAAGTTTCGTCTACAATTTTTGTTGTTGCCTGCCCAACTGCATTGCCGCTCAATAGCATACAGCCACTCATAAGTACAGCCAACAGCACCGAATTGAATAAGGATAATCTCATTTTTTTTATTCCCCTATTGTTTATATTGTTTTAATTATTAAAAAGTTATCAACAGTGTCTCCTAAGAAAAATTGCTATGCGAAAATATTTTTTTTTGAATATTAAATCAATTTTAACAAAATGTGTTTTCATGATTTAGGTTGACTCTGGTTTATAAATTATTACTGATATAAATTTACTTTTAAATTTTATTCCTAATATTTCTTTACCATACAAGTCTTATTCCTGTCTGGTGTTGACTGGAGTCCGAAGGACGGAAGGAGACACCTGACAGGAAGGCAAAGGTAAAGAGTTTTCAGTATTAATAAAATTATTTTTAGCTTTTATTGCCAGATGTCTGTAACTTGTCCATTTCATTTCCCTGTCGCCCGTACAATTTGCAGCCTCTGCTGGTGTCATCATGCCGATGCTCATGTGAGGTCTCCTATTGTTATAGAAGTCGACAGCTATGGCTACTGCTACTATAACTTCTGCTATGTTCCTAAACACTTTGCCTTTGAGAAGCTCATTCTTCATCGTATTGTTGATGCGTTCTGCCTGGGCATTATCCTTCGGGTCTCCAGACTCTGTCATACTTACCCGTATTCCGTGCTTCTTTAGCAGTTCCACATATTCGCGACTCGCGTACTGACAACCTCTGTCCGAGTGATGAATGAGGTCAACAGTTTTGCCTTCTATGCGACGCATTGCCATCCTTAAGGCTTCCAATGGGTAATCCGTGTCAAGCGACGGACCTACGCACCATCCTACAATCTCCTCGCTGTAGGCGTCTAGTATGATAGACAGATAGCAGAAATGGTAGTGATTGTCGTCATCCATCACCATGATATATGTTATATCACTAACCCACAGCCTGTTGGCTGCCGGCGGAAGATAATCTTTTATGAGATTCGGATATGTCGGCAACCCATGCGTGGAGTCGGTCGTCCGTGGCTTTCGTATCCGCTTGCGGACCTTAAGACCATTCGCGTCAATGATGCGGAAGAAACGGTCTCTGCCTATAGGATAGTCGCAGGAAAAGGCTTTCTTGTACATGTACCAGAGCTTAATTCCGCCTATGCCAGGGTCGGTTTTTCGGACGTCCCTGATATATTGTAGGGCAAACTCTTCCTGTGCAGCCTTTGCTAGAGCCGAGTCTTCATCATACTGATAGTAAGCCTGCTTGCTTACGCCAAACTGTTCGCAGAGGATCTGGATGCAGTAGCGTCTGGAGTCCCTTGCGTGCAGGTCGCTTACCGTTTGGCGCCAGCTTTTTTTCTTATAGGAATCTTAAACTTGGCTTCTGCAACGTTTATCATTTCGTCGTAGAACTCAGCCTTGATTTCCGCCTTTAAAAGCTGAGCTTCTAGTTCTTTGACTCTTTTCTTGAGCGCTTCTAGTTCTTCGCCTTGATTTTGTTCGGGTCGCTTCGAGTGCTTTTTTGCCATGCCTTCGATATAAATGCTATTTTCTTTTTCACGCGCAAAGATAGCAATCCATCTCGAGGCTGTAGTATGCCCGATGGGTAAAATTTTCGCTATGCGATCCTCTCCGTAGCCTTCTTCATAATGAAGGCGAATCACTTCTTTGAAATACTTCAATTGTTTTTCTGTGTGTAACTGATACATTGTTAACTCTTTTTTGAGTCAACTTTTTTCAGGAAAAGACAAAAGTCAAATCTATGCAATTATACGAAACACCCCCCCCGTACGCAAACGCATCAATAATATATATAAACATAGGGGATAATTATACGGTGCATTGTCCCCAAAATCATTAACCATAAGGGTTGAGACAACATTGCTGTTTGAGAGGGTATGCTAAAAATTTTTTTCCTCGTTTCGCAATTATAATGTACCTTTGCAAATTATTTTAATTTCATCTTGACATAAAATGCTTAGCTTATTTTTAAAAGAAATAAAAGGCTTTTTAAGCTCAGTGATAGGATACTTGATAATTGTGGTATTCCTGCTGATAGTATGCCTGTTCATGTGGATTTTCCCCACAAGCTTCAATATTTTCAATGCCGGAGCAGCAAACATCGATACTCTTTTCATAATTTCGCCATGGGTATTTTTGTTCCTCGTGCCAGCAATAACGATGAACATGTTTGCAGACGAATTCCGTAGCGGCAATATGGAACTGCTGCTCACTCGCCCAATCTCCGAATTCACGATTGTAATGGCAAAATACCTTGCTGCTGTAGCGCTGGTACTTATTGCATTGCTTCCAACACTTCTGTTCCTTATTTCGATACACCTTTTGGCCGACCCGATAGGAAACGTAGATTACGGAGCAATTGCAGGTTCCTACATCGGATTGTTTTTCCTCGGTGCGGTTTATGCCTCGATAGGTATTTTCGCAAGCTCGCTTACAAAAAACGTTATAATCTCGTTCCTGCTTGGAATTTTGTTCTGCTTCCTGTTCTATCTCGGATTCGAGCTACTGGCAGATCTCGTAAGCAAAGGATTTATAACGGCATTCATAATAAAGCTTGGAATAAATGACCACTACAGTTCTATAAGCCGCGGTGTAATCGACTCCCGCGACATTGTATACTTCTTAAGCGTTATCACATTGTTTATTTTCTTTTCTAAAATCAGACTTGAAAGTCGCAAATGGTAGGAGGAACGTATATGAAAAATAATAAGAGCAACACCAGATCCTTTTCCCAGATGCGCAAGAAAAACCGCAACCAGAACATTCTGCAATTATGCTTGATCTTAGTATTTATAATCGGGTTAAACATTTTATCGTCGTTGGAGTTTTTCAGGATCGACCTTACAAAGGATCATCGTTTTTCTCTGTCGGACTATTCGAAGAAAATCGTTGAAAACCTTGACGATGAAGTTTACATTGAGATATACCTGAAGGACGACAACCTGCCCGCCGACCTTGTGAGGTACCAGCGCACCATCGACGACTTCATGAAAAACCTTTGCAGCTACTCGGATAAAATAAAATATGTATTCAAGAATCCATTTACCGAAGGAATCAACAAGGAGCAAACTTTCCTACAAAAATGGTTTGGATTTTCCGAAGGCGAGGATATCAGCGCCACCGACAAGATGAAGATATGCAAGCAGCTATACGACAAAGGCCTAGACCCTACGTATGTTAGGCAGGAAGAAAATATGGGAGGAAGCGAAAAAATAATATTTGGCGGAGCTTTGGTCAAATATAGGGAAAAGGACTTTCCAGTAAACCTTCTTCCAACTGTCAACGGAAAGTATCAAATTATGAGCCCGTCTGATGTGGAGAACGAATTTATTCATGCACTTTGGGCGTTGACGAACATCAAGATCCAAAAAGTTGCATTCCTTGAAGGCCATGGCGAACTTGACGAAAGCCAAACATACGACATAATGGTATCACTATCGAAATATTATCGCATCGAAAGAGTTAAAATGAACGAAAGCCTATCGGCACTTGACGATTACGCATGTGTAGTTGTCGCAAAACCGCAATCATGGTTCTCGGAAAAAGACAAATATATCATCGACCAATACATCATGAAAGGCGGAAAGATGATTTGGCTCACCGAATGGATGAAATTCAACATGGACAGCCTGAGCTATGCCCCATCAAGCATGGCGCTTCTCAACGACATTAACCTTAGCGACCAGCTTTTCAACTACGGTGTACGCATCAACCCCGACCTTATTCAGGATATTCGCTGCCTAAACATTCCTGTAAATGTAAATACTATTGATGGCCGACAGCAATTTGAACCTAAACCATGGTACTACTTCCCGCTGATAGTTCCCGACACTTTGCTTGATCATCCGCTTGTCAAGAATGTCGACGTAATGCGTACATGCTTTGTAAGTTCGATAGATACTGTTGGCGAAGATCCAAACGTTAAGAAGACCATACTGTTAAGAACCTCGCAATACGCCAAGGCTCTTACTCACCCAGTAGAAGTTAGCCTGAATATCCTTAGGGAAAAGCCAGAAAGACAGACATTCAACAAGCCCAACATGGCAGTTGCCGTACTGCTCGAAGGAAAATTCAAATCAGCATTTGCAAACAGGCTCACCCCAGAGCTTGCCAACGACGAGGATTTCAAGTTCAAGGACAGAAGCGTCGACACGAAGATGATTGTAATCTCTGACGGCGATTTTATCAGGAACGAAGTAAAAAGATACGGTGATAAAATACAACCATATCCACTTGGCTCCGACAAGTATTTTGAAAGCCAGTTTACTCCCGGAAACACACAGTTCATACTCAATTGCGTAAACTACCTCTGCTCCGACGAAGGCCTCATATCGCTTAGGCGAGTGGAAAAAATCCGCCTGCTGAATGGAGAAGAAGTAAAACAGGGCAAAATAAAATGGATCTGCATAAATACTATTATTCCTATTCTATTGGTTCTGTGCATCGGCTTGACTATGATTATACTGCGCAGGGTAAAATATTCGAACAAACAACGCCTGCTAACCAATGCTTCTGCCAATTCCCATAAGGGTATGAATTTTGACTCAAAACCCAAGGGCAAAGGATCCAAGACACTAACGACAAAACCTTAAATCCTCAAATTTTCAAATCTTCAAACTATCAAATCATATATAATATAAACGCCACACTTCACAATGAAAAAAACAAATATCATATTGCTCGTATTAATAGTTGTCGTTGTAGGAGTAATAGTTGCAGTCGTATTTACTAGGAACGATGATCCCCAGAAAACATTGCGCGACTTCGCCGTACAGGATACAGCTTCGATAACAAAGATCTTTCTCGCCAACAAGAGCGGCTCATCGGTTACGCTTGAAAGGGAAGGCAACCATTGGACAGTAAACAAGAAGTACACTGCACGACGCGATTTTATAAACAACCTGCTTACTACAATACGAAAAATCGAGGTCAGTTCACCAGTATCGTCAAAGAAACTTGACCGCATTATGAAAGACTTGGCAACACAAGGCATTAAGGTAGAAATATACCAGGGCGACAAGTGCATAAAGACATATTACGTCGGAGGTGTAACAGAAGACAACAATGGCGCATATATGATACTCGAAAATTCAGATTTGCCATTCATTGTTTCTCGTCCCGGATTCACAGGCTATCTCCCTGTGCATTATCTTCCCGAACTGTCGGAATGGCGAGAACGTATTGCGTTCAACTACAAAGTTGAGGACATTTCAAAGGTATACGTCGAATACCCCGACCCCAACGAATCGTACATAGTGGAGAGGCTTGGCGAAAACAAATATAATTTGAAAAACATCGACGGTTCCGATGTTATCGAACCTTTCAATGAGATGCTGGCAAAAGAATATGTTGGACGCATAAAGTTCATCGGATTCGAAACATTCATACTCGACAGCCTGCAAGCCGAAATACGCGACAGCCTACAAAAAACAGAAATGCTGGCATCGTTCACAATAGAAGACAAAGCCGGACAAAAGAGCAAGCTTGTAACTTACAGGCATCCAAATCTTACAGGTGTATTCGACCCACAAGGAAACATATATGAATACGACATAGACAACCTATACGGAATAATAAACGGCGAGGTGGTTATATTGCAATATCCAATTATAGACCCAATAACCTATTACAAATCCGATTTCCTTGGTACAAAGCGCAATTCTGGTACAAAAATCAAGGAAATAGAAACTCCGTGACAAAAAACGCAAATAAAAAAACTATAGTAAAAATATAATTAGTATCTTTACGCCCAATTTAATTTTCAAATTTTAAAAGGTATAATATTATGGATTTCGTAATATCTAGTTCACAACTTTTATCCCACCTGCAAATAGTTAGCAGGGTTGTTAATTCAAAAAATGCTTTACCAATTCTCGACAACGTACTTCTGAATATTGAGGATGGAATTTTAAAAATTACTGCAAGCGACCTTGAAAGTACAATTTCGACCAACATCCCTCTTGAAAACTACAGCGGGAATGGAGTCATTGCAACTGAAACAAAAAAAATCCTCGAAATATTGAAGGAATTCCCGGAACAACCTTTGACATTTAACATCAATACCGAGGACAACAGAATAGACATAACATCCCAAAATGGTAAATATACGCTTGTTGGCATCGACGGATCAGACTTCCCACAGGCAAGCCAATTGAAAGAGGACAAGAAAATCAGCATAAGCATTAGCCCCGAAATACTGTACAACGGCATCACGTCAGCAATTTTTGCAACTGGAGACGATGAACTGCGTCCCATAATGAATGGTATTTTCATAGAATTGCAGGAATCGGGAATTAATTTTGTAGCTACCGATGCTCACAAGCTCGTAAAATATACAAGAAAAGAAGTTAAGGCTCCTGTTGAAAGCTCGTTCATACTTCCAAAGAAACCTGCAAACATACTGAAGGGCATCCTCCCCAAAGCATCCGACGATGTAACACTCGAATTTGATGACAAGAATGCAGTATTCTCCTTTGGTTCAATTCGTCTTGTATGCAGATTGCTCGAAGGCGTTTACCCTAACTACAATTCGGTAATACCACGCGAAAATCCTAATACACTCGTCATCGACAGGGTAGAACTCTACAACTCACTACGCCGCGTTGGTATGTTCGCAAGCCAATCGAGCAACCTCGTAGGATTGAAGATCACAGGCAACACACTCGAAATATCAGCTCAGGACATGGATTTCTCAATTTCCGGTAAGGAAACAATCTCGTGCCAGTATCAGGGCGATGATATGGAAATCGGATTCAAGTCTAACTTCCTTAGCGAAATACTGAGCAACATTTCAACCACGGAAGTTACAATAGAACTTTCGGATCCTACCCGCGCAGGAATAATACTTCCTAGGGACAATGAAAATCCCGACGAAGAAGTCCTGATGCTTCTAATGCCAATGATGATAAACAGAATGTAACAGACAATAACAGATTACCCGTTAATTCGGGTAATCTTTTTTATAAGCAAATGAGAATCCAACTTCACAAACCGATAGTATTCTTCGACCTTGAGACGACTGGTGTTAACATTGCCACCGACAGAGTTGTAGAAATCTCCGTGATAAAAGTTTATCCCAACGGAAGTGAACTGCGGAAGACATACCGCATAAATCCCGAAATGCCAATCCCTCCCCAAGCGACTGCTGTACACAAAATTACAGATGCAGATGTAGCCGAGTGCCCAACATTTAAGCAGCTAGCCAAGGAACTGATGCAATTATTTGCTGATGCCGACATCGCAGGCTACAACTCCAATAAGTTTGATGTACCTTTGCTTGCAGAAGAATTCATTCGTGCTGGTGTCGATTTCGATCTCAAGAAGCGCAATTTCGTGGATGTAATGAGCATATTCATGAAGAAGGAACCGCGCAACCTGTCGGCAGCCTACAAGTTCTACTGCAACGGCGACCTTGAGAATGCACATTCGGCAAATGCCGACACAGATGCCACCTACGAGGTTTTCAAGGCGCAACTCGAACGCTACTCCGACATTGGCAACGACATACAGGAAATATCAAAATTCTCATCTTACAACAGCAATGCCGACTTCATGGGACGCCTTGTTTATGATGCCGACCACAACGTGGTTGTAAACTTTGGAAAATACAAGGGATTGCTTCTTACCGAAGTATTCCGTAAGGATTCGGCCTACTACGACTGGATGATGAAAGGAGAATTCCCTCTATACACCAAAAAGGTTCTCACCGACGAATACATGAAATTCAAAATGAACTCAAAGAAATAAATATCGTGCTTGTTTTTAACAATACCAACAACAAATTTTTGTTATAGTCTACTATACGTTAGTCGAAGATAGGAAAGATTTATTAAAGACGGAATTTTTTACGTCTTAACATGTATAGCATTTTTAGTATTTTTTTAATGTTTTTTTAACACACAACTACAATTCTGTGCTTGTTTTTTTGTATATCTTTGCAAACAACTAATAATAATATTTTTTGATATGAAAAATTTAGAAGTTTTATTAATCATTTTTGGTTTGTTTTTGGTAGTTTGTTCTTGTTCTAAAAAGGAAGAGACAAATAGTATGGCAGAGATAAATGAGAAACAAAATAATGAACAACAAATAAGTGAAAATTGCTTTTATGTTATGAGTGAAGAAGGGGATGTGTTGATGATGCAGTTGTCGATATCATCCGATAGTGTTATACGCATTAATGTGGAGCCCTCTACAGAAATTGTTGATGAGTCAGAAATTCCCGATGTAATAATCGTGTCTAATAATATCACAGATAATAATGGTATAGTAGAGCTTTTATGCCCTCAAAACACAAATATATTCGTTTTTGAAGCCACATTGGGAGAAATAAGCAGAAGTAGAGATGTGCCTGGTCAGATTCAAATAGTATGTGAGTGTCAAGCACCATCAGGTTCATGTGTACAAATAACAACAGTCTCCAATGGGGTAACGACAATAACATGTTCTTCGTCTATTGAACATCCATGTAGAAGCGAATGGACATTAGACCAATGTGTAACAAAAATACTTCATCCTAATAAAAATTATGAATATACATTAGCAACCAAGTTATATCTAGAATGTAATAAATTATGGTATAATAATGTGTTATATGAATAGAAATAATTTTTAAATTATATATTTATGAAAAAGTTGTTTATTATTATGATTTCCTTTTCTGCTTTAGGAATACTTGGCCTTATATCATGCATTGAATTTAAAAAAGATGATAAGTATGTTGCATTTGATAATAAAGAATCAATAGAAGCTGAAAAAGTGATTTTTTACGTTAAATCTACAGACGGAAAAGTTATGAAAATGGAATCAATTGTGGCAAACGACACTTTGGTTATGATAAATATGGTAGAATGTAATGAGAACATTCCACAAAAAGATATTCAACAATTAGTAGTTCTTGCAAATGATTCAGAAACAATTATCGAGCAGGCATTAACCACAGTTAACATAAAGGATTGCTCTAAACATAAATGGTGTTTTTATGCGACCATGGGAAACCCAACAGATGAACAGCCAAAAACAACAGAAGCAACTCAGATTATTGTTTATAGCGATTACCTTGAATACAATGGGATAATGTATAACTAAACCACTTATGAACTGAAAGCTTGTTTTTCTGAGTTTGCAACTTTTAGTCCATTACAATAATAACAATTCTGAAGATATAAATATAAGAACAACGCTCTACACCAAAAAGGTTCTCACCGACGAATACATGAAGTTCAAGATGAACTCAAAGAAATAAGAAAAGCTCCGGAATCGGGGCTTTTATATTATATACCACTGGCTTGCTTGTCAGAATTTAGTTGCATTAATCCACAGAAATGTATTTTGATATTTTGTCGTAGTCGCTTTGCGAAAGAGCCTTCTGCTTCACAAGTTCATCGGTTGACTTGATAGTCTTTGCAAATTCGCGGTAGTTAAGTATGGCGTTTGCTATTTGCTTGTCAATGTATGGGTGCGAAACCAAGGTTTTGAAGTCGGCAGTGTTTATGTTGATTGTGCGTACAGGTTCGTTGCCGATCTTTAGGTTTGGTAAAATACTGTTGTAAATTTCGTCGGTTATGCCATATACTTCGCGCAGCTGTTCAACAGAAATAAATCCGCCAAGCTTCTCACGATAGGCAACTATACGCTTGGAGTAGGCTTCTCCTATACCTTTGAGTTTTTGAAAGTCGGCTGCCGTGGCTGTATTTATGTTTACAAGTATATCATAACTAGCAGATTGAGACTGCGATTCTATTTTTATGTAAGGCATAAGCTTTTCAGCAAACTCAGCATCAACGCCATGAATCTTTGCTATGTCCGACGGCTGCTTGAAACGTCCGCCTTTGCTACGGTATTTAACAATGTTTTCGGCTTGCCATGACTTGAAACCTAGGCGTTCAAGTTCTTCTTTTGTTGCAGTATTGGGGTCGAAATCGAAAAGTTCTATAGGCTTGTCGGTCTCTTTTTTGTCATATTCGCGACTATAGTCGTTGCCACGATTATAATTGTTGCTGTACTGCTGACGTTCAATCACAATGTAGTCCTTTATAACTTCGTATTCCTCCGGTTTTAGGGTACGGACACGCGTAATATCTTCGGGCTTGTAGAACTTGTAGCCCTTTTCGCGGTAGTTCATTATTCCGTTCACCGACTTTGGCGAAAGACCAAGACGAAGAAGATCTTCGCGTGAAGCGGTGTTCGGGTCAAATGCAAAGAGTTCGCTGTCATCAAAATGCGTCTGCTGGTAAACGAGAAAACTGTCAATCTCGGTCTCAAAGTCGCTGAAGTCAACCTTCTGGTTAGACTTATGCGCTGAAAAGAACACATTTAAACCAATCAAAACCACCAAAATGACAAACAGCACAAGCATTCCATTTTGCTCGCGCTTCGAGAAATTGAAATATTCTTTGAAAAAGTTCTTCATTATAATTGAAGAATCTTCCTGCGTCCCTTGTCATTCTGAACTTGTTTCAGAATCTGTAACGCAGGAAGATTCATTGTAGAATAAGCAATTATCTTTCGAGTACCACCTTTACGGTTTCGATTCCGTTTGCAGTAGATACACGAACGAAGTACATTCCGTTTGGCAGGTTGCTCATGTCGATTGCCGAGCTATTGCCAACTACCTTGCTGCTAACAACTGTATTGCCAATGCTGTTGAAGATTTCAACGCTGTCAATTTCCTCGTTAGAAGTTATGTTCAACATTCCACTTGTCGGGTTCGGATAGATTGACATTTTGCTAGCAATTTCGATTGTGTTTTCTGTCAAGTCTTCCACACAGAAGTTTACAGTCTTGGTCGAGAAGCTTTCGGAACCATCAACAGAAAGAAGTGTCTCGTTGGTATTCAGGTTGGTAAATGTTGCATCGCCCATATAGAACCATCCGTAAAATCCATTAAGTCCGTTTCCACCCCTATCCCTCAAGTTGAAAGTATAGCATCCTGCGCCAAGGCAGAAATCGGTAATATTAGGTGAACCTGTATATTCGCCAGCATTACCACTGTAAATTATATTATTGTTTGCATCCCTAATATCCCAAGATGTTTCTGTTCCATTGTAGTCGGCGGTAAGGCTTAATCTGAAACCTTCACCGCTGTGCGACTTGACATTGAAGTTCGCTGTCTTAGGTGTTTGCGTCTGGTTTTCGCCACCGTTTACCGATGTTACAACGAATGAAATAGTACCTTCACCTTCTGGAATTGTAACAGGGTCGAATTCCAAGTTTGTTGTTGCTCCTGCTGCAATGCTGACTTCGAAAGTCTTTTCTGCACTCAAATCGCCACAAGTATATGATGCGGTAACTGAAGTTACAACAAAATCGCTGGCATTCTTTACAGTAATTGTCGGAGTCAATTGAGGATAGCCACAGTAGTCACCGTTTGGTTCCGAAACAGTAGTAATAAGCACATTGCCAGACGATACCAATACATTGCGCGACTTTGTGTTGTTGCTTGGATCCTGGTCAACCTGTCCGTTTGGATTTTCAACAGTGAAAACAAATGCGAAGTTGCCAGTTTCAAGGCTTATCTCATCGAAAGTAATGTTGGCTGTTTCGTATTGTGCAAGGCTACCTGTCCAAGTTGTTGTTACAGGAGTACCTTCATTGATGGTATAATTTGCTGTCAACGAATTAAGAGGAGCTGTACCAAGGTTCATTACAGTAATTTGTGGCTGGAAAGTTGCTTCCTGTGCCGACATTGCCGATACAGGAGCAACGATTGACTGTATTGCAGCATCGTTTTCGTTGGTACCTGCTACAACCATAACCTTCTGAATGTATGGTGCGCGGAACTGACGGGTGATTACAAGGTCGAGTTCACCAGTTTCGGTAAGTGCATCAAATGAAAGTTCTACGCTATTGCCTGTGCCAGTGTATTGAGCATCAAGTAGTACACCGTCCTTGCTGAGTGCAATGTATGAAAGGTTTTCGGCTGTTACATCCAATGAAGCTGAACCTATTGGCAGAATATTGGAATAGTCGGGATTCATTTGTGTAGGAACACCAACGTATGGCATCAATGACGGGTCGCCCATAAGAGTGTAGATTTCCCAGTAATACTTAATGTATGTCGATGTTGATGAGTTTACAGCAAAGTTACCTATGAAAACGATTTCGCCAGCCGATACGTACGGATCTTCGCCACGCTCGTGGAACAAGTGGTCGTATGCACCAAGTCCTGTTTCCTCGTAAGTCGGGTTGACATTGATGGTCTGCATTGTACCAACCGACCAGTAGAAGTCTTCGTCCCAAATGGTACTGTTAGTTCCGCCAATATGACCAACTGCGCCCTTGCCAGGAGTACGAAGCAACGATTCACCGAAGCATTCCTTGTCGAACTTGTTTGACAAGCAGCAGTTGCCGATGCTGAAGAAGTATTCGCTTTCGTTCTGCAGGTTTGGTATATCATTGAGGTTGAAAACAGGGTCTTGCCATCCGTCGTAATCGCAATGTGCAGAGTAGTTTACAAAGCCAACACCTTCGCTAATCTGAGCCTTTATTGCAGCTGCGCTGGAGTGGCTTTCGGGTGTCAGGTAAACTGTAGCGTTAACGCCATGTTCGTCGTTGAAATAGTATTGGGTAGCATAGTTTATCTGACCATTTCCGTTTATGTCATCGTACTGAATGCTACCATCGTAACCAGCAACAAGCACTGCATCACCTAAATACGATGGATCAGGGAATGTGTATTGCTCGAACATCAAAGTCTTTTCAATCTGCGGGGTCAATTGCGACACGTTCTGAGCCGAGAAACGTCCGTAGAACATATCTGGAATATAATCGCTGTTGCCATCGAAGCATACCTTATATACATCTGTGTAGTGGCTTTCGCCCGAAATGCTGGTCTTGCGAACAGAAATCTGTGCGGTATCACCTACATAAAGTACATACGACGGAGCAGGATTTTCTGCGGTTGCACCATCATACAATCCTTGCAGATAAGTTCTTACTGCTGCATCTGTTCTGCCAATTTCGTCAGTATATGCAGTTACAACCTTGAAGCCCTTCTTGGTTTTCCAAGCGATGAACGGCTCCAATGCTTCCTCGAACATACGGTCGGCAACAATGGCGTAGGTTATCGGGTAGTGCATTGCTGCATCGCGGGTTGCCTTATAGTTCCAAATCTTGCTGTACATAGCACCAAAAGCTGGAGAATACTTGCTGTCCTTTATTGCATTGCTGCGGGTATCGGCATTGCGGAACGAAAGTTCAACCGAAATGTCGTCGCGGACGGTAAGTGCATTGTCGGCTATGTCGTATGCAAACGGGTTAATGATTACCTTGACAAGACGAATTCCACGCATGATGCCTGCTTCCTCTATCGTAATAACCTCTGGAGAATACAGACCGCCTTCAGAATAAATAGCATTCTTTTCGAAAGGAACATCTTCCTTCTTCTGGTTCTTGAAAAGCGAAGGCTGGCATGGCAATATTGGGTAATCGAAACCAGCATCAGCAAGGTTTACAACCCTTTCGGAATTGACCGTCACATTGGTAACGATTTCTGCACCCATTGGCACTTCAATCATCTTTACCATTACTGGCAATTGCGGGTAACCAATGTGGTTGTTCGTGATATAGCCATCAATAGCAATTCTGGAGTAAACTTCTCCGTTCTCGATTTTGTGGGCAAGCGAAATTTCCGAAAGCTTGCTTGTGAATTTCAAAGTCGTATTGGTATTTTCGACTATTTCCGTGGCGTTCTTTCCGCCGTTGATTGCGACAGGAACAAGCGACTGCGCATAGCACATAGCACCTATTGCAAGTCCAATCATTGCTAACAAAAGTTTTCTCATTGTAAATAAAGTTTATGAAGCGCAAAGGTAAAAATTATTTGCGATTTTGAGATTTTCGATTGACGATTTTTTGAATTGATAATCTGTAGCAGCACAATGCATTGCGCTACTACAATGATCAATAAACATTTTACACAACAATATCATACATTTGTCTACACAAACATCAACTTCATCTAATACTGCATTTTTCCTATTGCTAGTATTTCACAATGCTATACTTTTGCAGTGTATTACTTCACTAATACACATAGAAACAAAAATTTTAAAACTAGATAGGTATGGTTGAAATAAAAAACATGAATTTTGGCTACGAGCCAAAAAGAAAAATCTTAGACAACCTAGATTTATCGCTACAGCCGGGTCATATTTATGGATTACTTGGCAAGAACGGAGTCGGCAAGACAACCTTGCTTAAAATCATTTCGGGCCTGAGATTTTGCAATAGCGGTACAGTGTCGGTATTCGGCATGAATGCAGAACAGCGTAATACGGAAATGCTTTCCGAGATTTATTTTGTAACCGAGGAGATATATTTGCCTGCAGTTAATGTAGAAAATTATGTAAAAATATATTCTCCTTTCTACCCTAATTTCAGTCTCGACGACTTTAAAAATTATCTCCGCCAGTTTGAGATAGACGATTGGACCCAGAAATTGTCAAAAATGTCGCACGGACAAAAGAAGAAATTTATTGTGAGCTTTGCCCTTGCAACAAATACCAAGCTGCTTATCATGGACGAGCCGACCAACGGTATGGACATCCCATCGAAAAGCACCTTCCGCAAGGTTGTATCAGCAGCAATTTCCGATGACAAGACATTCATAATTTCCACCCATCAGGTTCGAGACTTGCATAATGTAATAGATGCAGTGCTTGTACTCGACAATGGAGAAATTCTACTTAATGCCGACATCAATACTATTTGCGACCGCCTGACATTCAAAGTTCTGTCTGCCGACGAATTCAAGGCACTCTCGGAGCAAGGCAAGATTTTGTACAGTGAAGAGAATATCATGGGCACAACAGCTGTATGCAGGCACATTGATGGTGCAGACGACAAATTCGACATGGAACTATTGTTCTGCACGGCAATATCGGCAAGGGAACAAATACGTGATATTTTCTCTGAAAAAGAAGGAGACAAATCACGTTACGCAACAGAAATGGAAAATAAGTTGAACATTTAAATAGGTTAGAGTTATGAAAAACATATCATTTCACCGCATAGGATTGCTGCTTAAACGCTATTTCGTTGAAAACTGGAAGAAAGATCTCGTCGTGATGGGGATAGTATTCGCTTTTGAAATAGTTATTTTCCCATATAGGATCGCATCGTTCACACAAAAAGAACCCATGTCATGGTTTTTGTTATTTGTGTGCTTCTCATTATTTTCGGGACGCATATTTGGAATGCTAGGGAAGCCCTCTGCCGCTGTTAACTACCTCATGCTACCAGCAAGCAGGATGGAAAAGCTTACAACCAACATTATCCTCTCCCATTTCTATTATCCACCGATACTTATTGCGGCTTCGTACCTTGGTGTTCTGGGAAGATCATTTTTATGCACACTTCTATTCGAGGACTATACGACGACCGGAATTGGATTTACTTTCTTTAATACACCAGTCGAAGCTTGGGTCCTGATTCTGATTATTTTCCTCAACAATGCCGTAATGATGTTCGGTTCGATTTATTTCAAGAAAAAAGCTGTTATTAAAACTTTGCTATGCGAAGGAGCATTTGCTTTTGCATCAATCATTCTGGTGTTTGTTATCGAGATTATACTTCATAAGGCTGGATACATCGTGACACACGTAAGGTTTCCAGAAATAAAAGACTATATTGCTAACATCATGTATACAATCATGATTTGTACTACAGTATTTTTCTGGGTGCTAAGCTATTTTAGGTTAAAGGAAACGGAGGTGTAGTATGGATTTCTCAGAAACAAAGACAATTTATCAGCAGATAGCCGATTACGTATGCGACCAGATTCTGGTAGGCAAATGGGCTGAAGGCGACAGAATACTTTCGGTGAGGGAACTGGGTATCCAGCTCGAGGTGAATCCCAATACCGTGCTTAGAGCCTACGACTCCTTGCAACGATTCGGAATAATATCAAACAAAAGAGGAATAGGCTACTTTGCTTCAGAATACGCAATTACGAAAATTAAGGCACTACGCCGCGAAAGATTCGTAAATAAGGAACTGCCGCGCATATTCCAGGAAATGGAACTTCTCGGAATGGACTTAGTTGAACTGAATGAATATTATAATGATTATTTAAAAACAAAAGAAGATGAAAAAGGTAACTAATAAACTGCTATTCAGCGGACTGACCATATTATTGATACTGCCAATTGCAGGGTGGCTGGCAATTTTTGGATTAGAGAAAATATCAAACGGCGCCCAAACAACGTTGGACGATTTTGATGAAATAGTAAACAAAAGCAGGTACAACATTGAGTATGTGCAGGCTCAAAAGACAGCAATAGAAGTAACGGGCAACAATGATTTGCTAAATAATATTAAAGCGGAAATAATAAATGGAATTTTAGAAATTTCGACTGGCGAGCGTGAAATTTACGATGACAATTACTCGATAAAGGTTTACTCGCCAACTTGCAAGTCCATCACAAACGAGGGTTCAGGAGTAATAAAATGCAAGTCACTACATACCAACATGTTAAGCGTTAGAAACGAGAGTTTTGGCAGCATTGAAATAAGCGAACTGGAAATTTCCGACCTGCAAGTATACAACGAAAGCCTATCCGACATTGTTATGGAAAACGTAAACGCCAACTACATTCACGCAGAAAAAACTGGAATAGGAAGCATAATAATTTCAGGCAATGCACAAAAGGCAGATCTTATCAATAAAGGTCCTAGCTATATAGACATCAGCAGGCTTACATGTGAAGATGTTCATTCGGAAAGTGATGGTGTAGGAGAAATAAAGACCCGCTAATAGCTAACAAAATAAAACTTACTTACTTGAAAAAGAGTCTGTTCCCAACAGATTCTTTTTCATTTTTATTCCGATAAAAAAGGAAAAGTCATTCCGCAAAGCAGAGTGAACCGACTAAGGAACGTGTCGTGTGAAATCGCTTATGCGGTACCTTTAGCTCGGCGTAGCCAATCTCCTTGATTAGTAATATTGTGGGAGATTGCTCACAAGCTTCGCGAGGCTGCAAGCAGCGTTTCGGATAGCAGTCTTCACAACGCTCCCCGTTCCGTATCGCGTGTTACGACTAGCTTCCGTACCTTTAGCTCACGCGCGAAGCAAGTAAATGACAAGCCCCTTTATTAACGTTGCCATTTAAACACTTGATAATACTGCAATTATATGTATTATCCCATTTTTAGCGGACACCAATGAATTCTAATATAAATCAGAAGGTCGTGCGCTTCCAAATTTATGATGTTCTATGGTTGGATCAAATATAAAATCATCGCGTTTGATTTTTGCTCCACGCACTATATAGTTGTCGATGAACCACATCGACTTGTCAAAATCGTCTAGCATACGGGCTGCCACTTCGTGACCAAGGTCGCCGTAACGTACAATATAGTACGGATAGCCGTACTTTTCGAAGCGGGGAGCAATCTTGCTGCTACCGATGAACCCGACGTTGAACAATTTTATCTGTTTGTATGTAACTAGCCTGTCGGCAGTTCCGTGGAGAAACATTGTGGGTGCAGGTGCCTGTTGACGGTATTTTACCTTGCCCTTCTTGGAATATATAGCTCCAGCAAACGACATTACCCCTGCATAGTGAAAACCATCGGGCAGAATCTGACCCAATTTTGTACCATTGCACAGTTCGTAGTCGGCCTGAAGCACTGTTATTGCACCTGCACTCGAACCTGCAATTATTAGTTTTTTGCTGTCGATTTTCAAGTCGTTTTCGTGGTCAATGAGGTACTTTGTCGCAGTGAGTAGGTCTTCGGCAGCCATAGAGATAGCATTCTCGAGCGGCTTACGGTTCAGAGCACTTATGCCCTTCACACCCTTCAAGCCAAGCCTATAGTCGATTGCCACCACGTTGAAGTTGTTTTCCACAAGTTTTTGGTAATATGGCAAGTAGTAATCCTGGTCGCGACTGCCACCAATGAATCCGCCACCAAAAACAAACACAAGCGTGTAGTTCTCTGCCGACTTTTCTGATTTGTAGAAATCAAAATATAAGGAACTGTCGCGTTTTACATACTCATATGTCGCGGTAGGTTTTATCTGCGCACTTGTCTCTATTGCTATTACTGCTACCAAGATGCTTAGTGCCAATATTTTTACTGTTCTGTACATTTGTTTTAGTTTTTATGGAATAAAAGCGTTTTCAATATGTTCTACCTTGTACTGGTTTCCAAAAATATAAATAACAATTACATCGAAATGGATTTCTCCGTTGAATCCGGAAATTCGGGAATATGCCTCAGCCGCCTCAGTAAGGAAAACCATCTTGTTGTGAGTGATGAATTCCGATGCCCCACCATATTTCTCTGAACTTCGTGTTTTCACTTCCACTATTGACAAAACATTGTTCCTAAGAGCAATTATATCTATCTCCTTATGATCATGCCGCCACTGGCGTTCAAGAATTTCGTAGCCTTCCGAAGCAAGCCGATTTGCAGCAATATCTTCACCTAATTTTCCGAGTTCGTTGTGTGCAGCCACTATGCTTCAGTTTTATCTTGATTTACAGCTTCTGTTGGAAGTTCCTTTTCTTTTTTGATGTAAAAGAGTTCTATTGAGACAATCATTGCCGCAAATCCCCAGAATGGTACGGCAATCTTATCTATGTCAAGGAAGTTGTTAAGCGCACCGTGGATAAAATAGGTGACAAGCCCACAGAGTGCAGATGCCACGATTAACTTATGCTTTTTATCTTTCAACTTATGATACGTCCGAGTGCCTGTGACATAGATAACTATGCAAATGAGCACATAGTTTAACATTCCCAGCAACCCCGACTCGGCTAGCGAACCAAGATATTCGCTGTGAGCGTTTCCTCCGTCACCGGCATTGGTACTGATGATTGTCTTTTCGTCGGAATGCTGATATGGTGCGTATTTGAACTGATATGTTCCGGGGCCCCAACCAAATATTGGCCTTTCCTTGAACATTCTTACTGCACAATGCCAACGATTAATTCTTTCAAGATTGGAAGCATCTGATGTGATGTTGCTTATTGATTTTATATGCTTGGAAAAGTCGGTTGAAGATTCGACCTTGTTGCTTTCCATTTTTATGAAAATCTTATCCTGAAACATTAAGAATCCGCTTATTCCAATAACAACAACTGCTAAGACAATTTTGTTGCTAATTCTCAGTTTCAATATCAGGAACATTGCCAAAGCTCCTACTAGGCTTATCCATGCGGCGCGAGTGTAGGAGAATATCAAACCTGTTACAAAAATCAGTGTTAATACCAACGCTACAATTCTCCATTTTAATTTTATTTCTCCGCATAGAGAAAAACCAATTAGGAAAGGCAAAAACATAGCTATTGCAGCCCCATACGACGTATGGTCGTTGAAGTATGGACTCATTATACCATTGCCTATATGCTGGTCAAAATTGTAAGCCGAATGCTTGATAAGTGTAATTATAATAAGAACAGCGAATGGAATCATATACAGGAAGAAAAACCTATATATATTCTTTTCGTTCTTAAAAAGCAATATCCCTAGGAAGAAGAACGGTATAATGAACCATAATGATGCCACCCAGCTTTTTAGCGAAACGAGAGGCAACGAGCTTGTACAAACAGTGACGAGATGCCACAGCAAGTATATTATAGTCATTACCGAAAGTGGATGCTTCAGTATGTTACGGTCGTAGTTGCGTTCGAGCAATATCTTGAGAATGAATATGAACATGATACCGACAAACAGCGGTTCAGTCGGTATATCCACGTTGAAATCGAGTGCAGGATAATATTCCTTTAGCGGGATTGAAAAAGGTATGCATAAAACAGAGAACAGCAAAGCCCTATCGAGAGCAAAGAACAACGCCGCAATAGCAATAAGCGCCAGCGGTAAAAGATTAAACATATAGTACTGGAACTTTGCTATCAGGAAGCTGTCAATTGCAATGAAAAGTGCTGCAATCGCGTAGAATAATATTATCTTTGCTTTCTGTGTCAATTTATTCTTCCTTTGGCTTTCTACAGCCTTCAATTATTGCAATGGCTATTATACCTATAAGGCAACCTCCTAGAGCAGAGAGCAATGCAATCAGCCAACGCACCGGATAGAATTTCTTGTCGGCAGGATATGGCTTAGAAATTACATGAGAAAAAGTCTGCTTTTTTTCCATATCGCGCTTTGCCTCCTCACATGTCTTCAAGTCTAAATTGTAACGTTGAATAGTATTGTTCAGAAGCGAGTCGGTCTTTTTGTATTCGGCTCCATATTCCTGCCAACTCTTCAGTATTTTGTTTGCCTCATCGGCACTTCTACCTTGAGCAACAGCTTCACTATATGCTCTTGTCTGCGACTTAGAGTCAATCATACCATATTCGGTTCCATACTTTTTCAATACCTCCGAAAGACTGTCTATCATACGTGCCTTCTCGTTTGCAGTTGCAGTATATATTTCCAACAGTTCCGCCGACTTATCCGCGCTAATTTTCAAAACCAAACTATCGTAACATTCTATAATCGAGTTAACCATATCGGCGGCCACTTGCGGATCTTCGTCGCATACAGTTATCATTATTGCATCGTTAGGAGTCTTTTCGATAATAACATTGTCGTCGTAGTATGATATTAATTTCGACAGCGAGCCACTTTCGGTAGAATCAATGCCATAATGTGAATAAAGATTGTACTTTTCTATTATTCTAAACTTTATATCGTTCGACTCCATCATTTCGAGCATCTGTTCCGACTCCGACTCATCGGAATGGCATATAATATTGGCTGGATACAATGTTGCCGACGACTTGAATTTTGGATGTATAAAATACGGAGCAGAAAAAATTAGCCCCAAAGCAGCGGCAACTATAGTGATTACTAGCAAATGCCATTTCCATTTTGCTATCAGGCTGAAAATGCTTTTTGTCTTGAAGTAGTTTTCCATTATCTCGTAATTTGGTAGTTTTATTCCTTTAATATGTTCTATATGTAATGTGCTGTTATGTTCGCTATGCGTCGGGGTGTCTACTTTTTTTTTACAGGTCCGATTATTGCAAAAATTATCAGTGAAAATATGAATGTTGACAATACGCTTACCAGAACAATTAGCCAACGTATAGGATATGTTTTCTTTTCTGCTTTTTCGGCTTTGTTTACAATGAATGCGTTTGGCAAGTCCTGTTCAAGTTCAATCTTAGCTTCGCGGTATTTGTTTTTTCTCAAAGTAAGGGTCTGAACCTCTTCTGTAAGACGTTCCTTCAATATGGAATGTGCGCTTCCGTATTTTGCCAATGTGTCGAGTTTTGATTCTATGTTCTTTATATTACGTTCGTTGCCAGTTGCGAGTGCGATAGCATATTGCTCGCTGTACATTTCGGTTTGCGACCTTACATCTATAACTCCCAACGAACTTAAGTATTCCAACGAATCCCTGATGTTTTTTACTGTAGCTTCTTGCTCCAAGTATTCGTTTTCCACTATTTTAAGTGCCTTGTATGCCCTTTCCTTCTGCATGCGTGCATACACTGTATCAAGCAGGATAGAAATGTCGTTTGCAATAAGAGCTGCCGTGTCTGGACTTTCATCCAGGACTTCTATTACTACAGACGTATATTCTGTCCGCATGATTTTTACGTTGTCATCGTATTTGTTGTATAGTTTTGTATATAGGTACTTGCTGTTCGGGTCAATTCTGTAGTGATGTATAAGGTCGTATTTTTCTATTATACGGTTCCTTATGTCGTTTGACTGAAGCACCTGCATGAGCTGTTCCACTTCCTCGTTTTCGCCAAACTGAAGCAAGCCTTTTTGAGGACTGCCATCTACAGCAAGAGTTTGAGAAACAGAAGTTGAATTTGCCGGATAAAGTATTACCGTAGATTTATACCTGTCGGGGATGCAAAGGCTGACAACTGTAGAAGCTACAAGGGCGACAATAGATATAATCAACAGATGTTTCCACTTCTTACGGATAAGAAGCAGAACATCTGATGCGTTGAATGAACCTCTGCTACCCTTTTCTTCCATAGCAAGGGGGCGTTATTTTGCCCTTTCAGAGTATTCCTTTGTACGGGTGTCAACCTTGATTTTTTCACCGATTTCGATGAACAACGGAACCATAACCTGAGCTCCCGTATCGATTGTTGCAGGCTTCAGTGCGTTGGTGGTAGTATCACCCTTGAGGCCTGGCTCAGTGTAAGTAACTGTTGCTTCGATGAATGGTGGAAGTTCGCATGAAAGAGGTGTTTCGGTTTCTGCATGAACAACTACTTCTACGTCCTGACCTTCCTTGAGGAATTCAACACCGTCGATAACGTCTTCGGGAATAGCTATCTGCTCGAAAGTCTCCATGTGCATGAAATTGTAGCCCATGTCATCTTTGTAAACAAACTGATAAGGACGACGCTCAATTCTTACAGGATTTATTGATGCACCTGAGTTGAAAGTCTTGTCGATGGTTCTGCCGTTTTCGAGGCTCTTGAGCTTTGTACGGACGAATGCACCGCCTTTGCCTGGTTTTACATGTTGAAAATCAACCACAAGGTAAAGCTTTCCTTCGAGTTCCATTGCTAAACCTTTTCTAATGTCTGCTGTTGTTGCCATATATACTTTTTCTTAAATTAGGGCGCAAAGATAATCACTTTTATTTTTTTATTGAAATTTTTTATTCGTTATCGTAAAAAACGGAGTGAAATGTTTTTTATTGTTGGGGACGAAAAATAAAATGTACTTTTGCACCTTGGTAAATAAATAATGCTATGCAATGCACTTTTTGTCCACGAAATTGCAAGGTAAACCGCACCGAACAGGCAGGATTCTGCCGTGTAAAAGGTCTTACCGTCGCCCGTGTAGGCATACACGAGTGGGAGGAACCGTGCATTTCGGGAAAGCGCGGGAGCGGAACCATTTTCTTCTCGGGATGCAACCTGCGCTGCATTTTCTGCCAGAACGATACAATCTCGCGCTCGGCATACGGACGTGAAATTTCGGCAGATACGCTCGGAAAACTTATGCTCTACCAGCAAAACGTTGGTGCCGAAAACATAAACCTTGTGAGCCCTACGCAATTTACTGGACAAATAGCCGAAGCCCTTACAAAATACAAGCCGCAGATAAAAATTCCTGTGGTCTACAACAGCAACGGCTACGAATCGGTGGAGCAGCTGCGCCGCCTCGAAGGGCTGGTAGATGTGTATCTGCCCGACCTCAAGTATGCCGACAATAGCCTCGCAGTGGAATATTCGTCGGCACCGAATTATTTCGAGGTGGCAACGGCGGCCATTGCCGAGATGAAACGCCAGCGACCGAAAAACGTGTTTGTTAATGGAATGCTGCGAAGAGGTGTAATAGTTCGCCATCTTGTACTGCCTGGAAATTTGGAAAACAGCAAAAAGGTACTTGACTATCTTGCCTCCTACGACCGCAACATCTACGTAAGCCTAATGGCACAGTATTTCCCTACTGCCGATGTAAAAAATCATCCATTGCTCGGACGAACCCTCACTCAGAACGAGTACGATGAAATATCTGCCCATTTCAAGCAATGCGGTCTGCACAACGGCTATTTTCAAGAGCTTTGTAGCAACTCCGATGAGTATGTGCCCGACTGGTCGCTGGAAAAACTGGACAAAACAATAAATGAGATTTAAATCAGATACCGTATCCTAACATTACTCAATGTAGATGCTTATATAACTATATCTCGTTGTCCAGAGTTGTCTTCTTTTTTCAAAGACAACAGGGACAACAAAGACAACTTTTGGGGGGTTGTGTTGCAATGCTGTCCGGAGTTGTCAAGGTTGTCTTCCTTTTTTCAAAGACAACAGGGACAACAAAGACAACTTTTTTTGGGGGGTGTATTGCAATGTTGTCCAAAGTTGTCATGGTTGTCTTCCTTTTTCAAAAGACAACAAGGACACAATATAAACCTATGAGCCTATACGCGTTAAGAAAGCAATGACTAATAATGCGACAAAAATAACTCCTGCAATATTCCATTTTCTCTGAAGCGAAACAAATTTGCTAAAATCCATGGTGTCTTTATGATATTCCCAAGCTTTCCTATTACCTTTGATTCCCAAGATGATCCTTATTACGATCGCCACTACTAATGCTATCAAATCGTATATACCAACCATATCGGCATTTCCAATAGTTATAATCTTCAACCAAAGCAATAGAAACCCAAATGCCAAAGGCCATACAACACCATTGCATAATCCCCAGATTACTGGAAAGGCAAATGCACCCCAGTTCCATTTTTTCAATACTACAGATTCATCGGTTTCTGGTTCTTTGCCATATTTCTCAATAATTTTTTCCGTAAAGAAATCTACTTCATTTAAATGCGGTTCAAAATCTGTGGTTTCATTGCCATTTGTAAAACCGTTAACATTCATGTCCGGATTATTTACATAATCTGTTGATGTCTTTTCATCTTCTATTTCCATATTACTTAAAATTTTAATGATTATCCGCAATTTTCACCATTGTTTCATGCAAGGAAGAACGATAATAAAGTTGCCTTTTTCATACTTTTCATAAGTTAAGTAAAGAGACTGTCGCTTTTTGGACAGTCTCTTTTTATTGGTTAATACTTTGACTTGAAAATGCTGATTTCCATATTACTTAAAATTTTAATGATTATCCGCAATTTTCACCATTGCTTCATGCAAGGAAGAATGGTAATAAAACTATCTTTTTCATACTTTTTAATAAATAAAGGAGAGGCTTTGCCCCTCCTTTTAATTGACTAAGACTTATTCTTGAAAACGCTATAATGTGAGCATTTGGGACAAGTGCATGTAGTGTAAAGGTATCCACCTACATATTTATCATTACCAGTATTCATGCGAGTACCGCATTTGCCACAGTAAAACGAATATGTTTTATAATCAAAATGGCATCTGCCACAATTGTCCTGATGCCTAATCCATCCACCATCGCTACTGCAATGACTACAAGTACAATGATATTCGCAATCTTCATCATTGCAAACATTTTCTGTTGTTTGTACTTTTTCTACTTTCCCTTTTTCATTTGTCGGGAATACTACAAATGCCGTCAATGTAAAGGCAAGCACTATTGCCGCTACAATAATAAAAATTTTTCCTTTCATTTTAATTAAATTTAAATTGTTAAACATATACTTTTAAGTGTAACTAGCTACATTTTGCTATCAATTCTAAATTCCTTCTTTTTTAAGAAGTGGAAGCAACAAGGCTCCCACTTCTATTGATTCACTTATACAACATGAGATGATTTAGATGTCAATTTATTCTTTTTATTTCAAGAGAGCTACCTCTGTTACAATGGTTTTACACATCTTTGTAAGGTCAACCAGCTCCTCCATACAGCACCATTCAGACTTGCTATGTTCAGCATTTTGCCCGCCATAGATGCATGGTCCTCCTGGCAAACCAACAGCGACCATCAAGGCTGCAGTTGTTCCTGCACGTGCTGCTGCCGGGTTCATTGTGATACCAGTTGCCTTTGCAGCTTTCGAAATGATCTCTACAGCCTTGGGATGCATGCTATATTCAACGTTATCGTATAATAGAGACTTACCTTCTGCTTCTATTGTTACTGTAGGATAGGCCTCACGTGTCTTTTCCATGGCATTATCCAAGTATCGCTGATAAAGTTCCCCATCAGCCTTGTCAAAATACCTTATTCTGAAACGAAGCCTTACGTCTGGCCTTACATCCGGTTTAACTTTAAATTGTTCTATTTCATAGCAATGCACATATCCTTGCGTGCCTTCCGAATGCGAAGGATGTATTTCTGGTGGCAGTTGTCCGATGAAGTATGCCATAGCCGTTTGAGCATCAGCAAAACCATTAGTTTTGCCATCAGCAGGATGAGCATTGTTCCCCTTAAAGTAGTATGAGCACATTTCTGCCGTGAAATTTGCATTATAGAATATTCCGTAGTCACCGCCATCAACATCTATTAGAATATCAGGCATCTTATCTATATAGTTGATGTCCATGTGCATAGGCAATTTGCCATTCTCTTCATTCTGCCCGAAACAAAAATAAACATCCCCGTGTTTATAGTTCGGCTCATTTACCATCTGCTCTATCAAGCTTACGAGAATTGCACAGCCCGCCTTGCAGTCGGAACCGAGCAGGGTTGTTCCGTCAGATGTTACTATTGTTTTGCCTATCAAGTCGTTAAGACGCTTACCTTCATTCGATTTAGGACTAAGTACGAGTCCGTTTCCAAGAGCAATATCGCCACCGTCGTAGTTGTAGTGTACCTGTGGCTTAATGCCATTTGCATTACAGTCGGGCGTCAAATCTAAATGCGCCATAAACATTACCGACGGAACCGTCTGCTTTATGTTTGATGGAATTTTCACATATATGTAATAATACGGAGACATTTTTACATCAATTTTGCCGCCAAACGACTTGATCTCGTCGAATATGAAATTGGCAATCTCCTTCTGTCCGTCGGTTAATGGAAACGCTTCGGGATCGTTGTCGTACACCGACTGGGACTCGATTTTCACATACGACAGAAATCTGTCGAGCATACGCTTGGTTTCGGTTTGCTGCTGTGCAGCTGCCGTGTTACCTCCAAAAATTGCAGCTAAAACTATAGCTGACGCTGTAATAATTGAACTTTTCATGACTGAAACTGTTTTAATTTAACATAAATTTATTGTTCGCTATTTATTTAGATTCCTTAGAGGCCAATATCTATCAGCATTTTTTTGTTTTTTTAAAGACTAGTATTGTCAAAATGGCTGGCAATTATTGTAATATGCTTATTATAAGCAAGTTACGTTTGTACTAATTAATGAATGATTTGACATAAATCGGGTCAATGCATATAAAAAAGAACTCCCAGATGTCTGTTTTTTTACAACATCTGGGAGCTCGGAAGGTATTCTTTAGGTTGTTATTCTTCCCATACGGGACGAATACATATTGGATTGCTGCGAGGCATATCCTCTATTTCATAAAAACCTTTAAAGATTAGTATGCACCACGCACTAGTTGGCTCTTCTATTTTGAGCGAACTTGACCAATACATGCAACAATTGCTAGCCTCATCGCCTACAAAAAGAAAAATACTATTCCCGTTAGGGCCTGTAACTTCGTACCCGTTGGTTTTAAAAGTCCAAGTACACTTATCCTTTAGTTCTTCCCACTGCTCCTTGGTAGGTATATGCCACCCCTTGCCCCAGTAGGTAGCAGCAGCATCGAGACTTGCGGGAAGTATATCTGGATTGAAATTGTATGTTCCGCTCATTAGTCCCCATTTAAATAAGGAGCCACGTGCCCGAGGCATATCGGAACCGATGTCGCAGGTTGCCCATTTTGTACCTGATGGCAAGCCAAGATCTACGTATTCGTGGTCATTATCAGACGCATTAATTGCTGCAATATAATCATTGTTTAGAGCAAAACACGTTGCTGCCATTATTCCAAACAGTAATACCAATAAAAAGCTTTTCTTTTTCATATCTGTAAATTTTTAAATGTTAGTAATATCCATATTGCTTTGTTGTTAAAACTTTATAGTGTCCTAAACATTGTCGTCTGATGGGATAGAAAAGTTATCTTCAGTTATTGAGTCTATATGAATCTCCGATTTGAATTTCTGAATATCGAGTAATATTGTGTCAATCTGAATGTCCAGTAATATTGTGTCAAAAGAGCTTATACGTGTTAGTGTATTATTGGGATTCATAGTCCGGAGTGATGTTTCGTAGTTTAATTTTAGATCTGAAAGAGATGTTTTCGGAGATTTCAATTCTCGGACATCAAAAGATAATTCAGAACTGAAATTATTGTCGTCATGGATACCTGAGTGTAATTTTCCAATTCGCAATGAGTCCATGTTTCTATAAAGGTAGGAATAATCTACTGTCTTTGGAATTGAAATTGGACGATGCATAGTTGGCCCCGATTTTAAAATAGATAATATAGAATCGTTGCGCTTTAGCGATGGCTTAACAATTTCTTGGGGCAGGGGAATAGAAATACCTTTATCAAATCTATGATAGTCGCTATTATAATAGTTGTCACGGCTATAAACTCCGCTAGCATAAGGTGAACCATAGTCCTTACGACTTTCGTGGTTATTGATCAGAACGCATATAACTGAAATTGAGGCCAAAACATAAATTACAAGTTTTCTCATCGTATTTAATTTTAAAGTTAATAATCATTTCATTCACTATAATAGATATGGCTATGGATAAAACCTATCACTATAAATGTGATTTTTTTGCTGCTGACTTCGACACTTTTGCGAAGCATTCAGTCAACTTATTGATTGTCAACGCTATTTTACAACACAAAAAATTCAGTTCCAAACAGCGGAAGCAGTTGCTTTTGCCTTCAATTCAATGCCAAGTCCAGCATCCTTTGTCGCAGGCGGATATAGCTCTGCGCCTCTGAGACCACAACAACTCATTGATAATCCCAATATATATTACAGGCTACCCATTCAGCAAATACAATGTCATCAATAAGGCGATTTACATTCGGTTTCATCCAGTTTTCTTATCAACTCATCATATTCTTTCCTAGTAAACTGCCGGCGCGAATGATCGCAATGGCATTTGCCACAATTAATGCATTTGTCACCACAATCCGGTTTATCATTAGGAGAATCTAAATATATTTGAAACCGAGAACCGGCATCCTCGTCACCATCTTCTATGACATGTTTGCAATAACAACTACTGTCTTCGTACAAATATTTTGTTTCGCCTTGCGAGTTTACAACCTCAGCCACAATTCTACCACGTGGCTCTGGTTTAGAACCCCTTATGCAACATCCTAATAAAAAGAAGAACAAAATTGAGAAGATTGTAGATGAAATAAAACCGTAAACTGCATCTTCTCTACTATCGGAAAAAAATTCATATAGGAAAAACGCCAACATGACTAACATGAAGGCGCCCCAGCTTACTAGCATTGCTAAAGTATCATTACACATGATCAATTATTTTTTATTGTTGTCCGGTAAATTCTAAAAACGAAGCCTTTTTATTAGTAACATACTGATATACAAGTACGACTTTGCTGAGAAAGAAAAGTAAGCCCCCTAAAAAAGTGAAAGTTGGTCCGGAGCTCTTTCTGACGTATGCATAAATTTTTCACATTCCTTCTCGGGATTTTCTAAATACCTGTAAAGGTCTATGTAGTACATTAGCATCTGATTGATCATGGCAGTCAGGTTTGAGAAGCTCCATGACCGCTTTACATTGTGCTTGACTACAGAAATCAGCAGGTTTGCAATTAATGTGACCCAAATCTGAGACTTTATTGCATTTACACTGTCACCATAGAAGTATTTCAAAGGGAAGTTCTGCTTGAGCTGCTTGAAAATGAGTTCAATCTCCCATCTTCTGCGGTATATCTCAACAATTTCCTCTGCCGGCAGTTCAAAATTGTTGGTCAGCAGCGTAATCGACTTTTTCTTCTCTGCATCCCACCATTCGATTTTTCGTGACTTGTGACGGATCTCTTCCTTTACGAACTCAACTATGGCCTCATGACATACGACAAGCCCTTCTGCATTGACGGTGTAATGGCTATTCTGCGTCCTGAATGTCAAGTTTCTTTTCATTTTTGTAACATAGAACACACCGTTGCGCGTCATCTCCTCAAATTTTGCATAGTCAATGTACGCCCTGTCGATAGCAAGGAACGAACCCTTTGGAAGCTGCAGTATCTTGAGCATGAAGTGGTCATGAGTGGCGGCAGAAGTATACCTGACAAGATATGGGACTGCTTCCTCGTATTTCATTACGGTATGCGCCTTTATACCTCCTTTCTTCTTTCCATGCCTGGGATTGCGTCCTGCCCCCTTCAGTATGTCTGAGAACAGCGTGATTGTCGTGGAATCCATAATATGCAAGCATCTCTCCCACGCGTAGTTGCGCGTGCTGTCCGTTAAACTCGACTTATATTTGCTGTACAGGCTGTAGTAGATGCTCTCGAAAAAGCTGCTGCGGCGGCGATTGTTGGCTTCGCTTAGCGTACTGCGCCTCGCCACATAGCTGATGCCAAGATGATGGAGCTTGTTCGCCTCTGACATCAGTCCTATAACCATCTCTCGCAGAGAGTCATAATGCTTTAACACTGCGAACAGGAAGACCACGAGATGTGTCCAGCCGTCAAATTTCTTAACATATCTTTCGTGGCCACCTTTAAGGCTGATTTTCTGAACTTTAGACTTGTCGATTAATTTTATTATCTGCGCATATAGCGGCTGTCCGGTAAAATTTGTATTTTTGCCCATGTTTTATGGTTTTTAGCAAGACAAAAATAAAACAATGGGCTGACTCTTTTCGGAAATCAGCCCAATTTTTTTGTCCTATTCAAAATATTTACCGGACACTAATAATTAAAGAGAAAATTTCTCTATGCTGTAGAGAAATTTTCTCTTTATGTTTTAATGTTTCTTTATAGTTGTTGATCCAGATCCTGAACCGCCTGTAGATGACGAGCCAGTCTTGCCTACGGTAGATGTTGAACCAGTCTTACCTACGGTAGATGTTGATCCGGTTTTGCCAGTTGTTGATGCTCCCGACTTTGTTGCCGAACTGCCAGAGCTTGAAGATGTGCCTGTCGATGAATTGGAGCCACCGAAAACTCTCTGCAACAGACTTGATGTCTGAGCCGATGTCTTTGTGCGGATTACCTTCTCTTCCTTTGCCATAGTCTTGAATATTCCATCAACAGCCTTTTCGGTTACATACTGAGTAAGGTCGGTATTTACTTGAGCGCCACCGACAAGAGCCATCACTGTATTGTATTTTGTTGCCAGCGGAGTCCAGTACGAAGCCAGTTTTATTTTTTCGTTCGACTTTGCTACAACCGTTGAAACCTTTGATGTTATTGCTGCCGTCGTGGTTTTCTTCATGTACTGGGTTGCAGCATCTTCACCACCGAGAATTATGCTAAGGGCGTCGTTTATGGTCATCTGCGAAATTGCATTTTTAAAAATCTCCTTTACCCCAGTTGCTGCATCTTCTGCAGAGCGGTTCAACTTCTCGGTAAACTGGTCAACCTGATTGGAAAACCCAACCTGCCTCAACTTTTCCTCAACGTTTTTCAATGCTGGCGGAAATGGAATCTTGACTTCGCCATTCTGGAAAAAGCCATTGTTGACACCAAGTTTTGCCAAAGCATTGTCGGCACTTACCTGCAAAAGTTCCTTTACTGCTTTCCCTAATTCTGTTTGCGACATTGAATTAAGATTGCTGCCGCCAGTGGTTGACAACAACATATCACATCCACAGAAACAGACGACTAAAAATAATAACACTACTATTCTCTTCATAACAATACAAATTAAATATCAATATTTTACATTATTCTTCATTCACTTTTGACTTTGCAGCACGGAAATGCTTCCATAGGAAAAATCCCACGCAAGCGGCAACAGTAACGACTCCACCCAGCGAGTACGAAATGGCTTTTCCTAGTCCGAACCCTTCTTTCTCTGCAATGAAAATGAAAGTTGAGCAAACCATTGTCATAAACAACGCTGGAACAAGAGTTATCCAGTAGAATTTCTTCTTGATTGTCAGATAAACCGTTATTGCCCACAAGGTGAACACCGACAAAACCTGATTTGCCCACGCAAAGTAACGCCAAATTACATCGAATCCTTCGGGCGATGCCAAGCTGTAAATCAAGATTCCAGCTGTCACAGCAAACATAGGAACGGCAATTATCAGTCTGTTGCGAATTGGCTTTTGGTCGGAATGCATGAAATCGGCGATTATCAGTCGTGCCGAACGCAAAGCCGTATCGCCAGAAGTGACAGCCGCACTAATCACACCAAGTATTGTAATCACAGCAATCACAGGTGCAAACCAAGTTTCGGCAATAAGTCCAACCATAGCAGGACCGCTTTTGCCATCGGTAACGATTCCGCTTTCGGGCGAGAAGAAATAAGCCGCCGCAGCAGCCCAGATAAGTGCCACAATGCCTTCGGTTATCATTGCTCCGTAGAAAATCGGTCGTCCCTGCTTCTCGTTTACCATACAGCGGGCCATCAATGGCGACTGCGTAGCATGGAATCCAGAAATTGCACCGCAAGCGATAGAGATGAACATCATCGGGAATATAGGATTTGTCGCCGCAGCGGGGTGCTTGTTCTCAAGTCCGTCCCATAGTTCTGGAATTGCCGGCTGATAGTAAATGAACGCCACCACGATAGCCACTGCCATTCCAAGCAACAGAATGCCAAATATAGGATATATGCGTCCGATTACCTTGTCGATTGGTAACAATGTAGCTATCAGGTAGTAAACCAAGATTATTCCTACCCAGACGTAGATGTTCCAGTTTGGAGTAAAGTGTGTGTTGAGCAGGGTAGCAGGCGTGTTTACAAAGACCACTCCGACTAGAATCATCAATATCACCATAAAACCGCGCATAAACTGCTTAACCCCCTTGCCAAGATAGTCGCCGTGTATTTCGGGCAGACTGCAACCTTTGTTGCGCAACGAAATCATTCCTGCAAAGAAATCGTGCACGGCACCGGCAAAAATACTTCCCAACACAATCCAAAGGAAGGAAGCCGTACCGAACTTTGCTCCCATAATGGCACCGCATATTGGTCCAACGCCTGCAATGTTTAGGAACTGAATCATAAATATTCGCCATGGCTTCATGGGAATATAGTCAACGCCATCGGCCATGCTGACGGCTGGCGTTACGCGGTTCTTGTCGATGCCGAAAATGCGCTCTGCAAGCTTTCCATAAAGGAAATATCCGACAATCAGCACAACAATGGCTATAAAAAAGGTAATCATACTATTTATTTTTTACGGAAATTAACTGTTGAGTTTGCCTGAGCAGCCGGCATCACAATCATATCGTTGATGCAAACGTGAGCTGGGCGGGTAACAATGTAGAGGATAAAGTCGGCAATGTCCTCAGCGTAGAGCGGAGTAAGTCCGTCGTAGGTGTGGTCGGCGCGTTCCTTGTCGCCGTGGAAGCGGACGGTGGAAAATTCGGTGTTGACCATTCCTGGCGAAACCTGTGAAACCTTAACGCCATACGGAAGCATATCGATGCGCATTCCCTTTGTGAGTGCGTCAACTGCGTGCTTGGTGGCGCAATATACATTTCCGTTTGCATAAACTTCCTTGCCAGCAATGGAATCAATGTTGACAATATGTCCCGACTTGCGTTCAATCATCATTGGAGAAACCTTGCGAGTGAGGTAAAGCAGACCTTTCACGTTTGTGTCAATCATTTTTTCCCAGTCTTCCAAATCGCCGCTTTGTATTGGATCAAGTCCAGAAGCAAGACCTGCATTGTTGACCAGCACATCGATGTTTTTCCATTCTGCAGGTAACGAATCAATGGCGTCGCACACCTGTTTGTTGTCGCGAATGTCAAAGTTCAGCGTATAAACCTTCGAATCGGTGTTGCCTTCGATTCCCTTTTTCAGTTCCAAAAGTCTCTCGTTGCGACGACCTGTGATGATTACATTATAACCGTTTCGTGCTAATATTTCGGCAGTTGCCTTTCCAATTCCGGCAGTTGCGCCTGATACCAATGCTATCTTTTTCATTGCAAAAAAATATTTTATAAATCAGATTGTAAAGATAGATATTTTTTCGTTTTTCTCACAAATAATTGCCGATCCCATATTTTTGATTTTGCATTTATTTATATTGTGAAGTTATTATTATTGTTTTTCTAAACTTTTTATAAATTATAGAAATGTAGGTATTGTTTTGATTAATAGTGTTTTATGTTTGAGAAATAAAATTCATAAAACTTTAACTATTCATAAATTCAGCGTTATGACCAAAAAGCATAACTTTGCAAAAAATTAATTAAAAAATAAAAAACATAATAATTATGAAGAGAATCAGTACATTATTAGTAGCCCTCTTTGCAGGCGCACTATGTCTGAACGCAGCACCAGACCCCGACGAGGGTATGTGGTTGCCGAACAAGATTGCACAGTTGAACTACGGACAGATGCAGAAACTCGGCTGCAAGCTTACCGCCGAGGAAATCTACAGCATCAACCATTCCTGCCTCAAGGACGCAATATTCCAGTTGCAGTCGGCTGAAGGAAGTGGTTTCTGCACCGGCGAAATCGTTAGCAAGGAAGGTTTGCTTTTCACCAACCATCACTGTGGTTACGAATCAATAACCAAGCTCAGCACCACCGAGCACAACTACCTCGACAACGGCTACTGGGCAAAGAGCAAGGACGAAGAACTTTCATGCCCATGGCTTAGAGTTAGCCGCGTTGTTCGTATCGACGATGTTACTGACCGTGTACTAAAGGGCATAACCAACGAAACTCCCGAAAACGAAAGAGCAAAGAAGGTTAGCGAAGCAATGAAACAAATCATTGAAGAAGCTAAAAAAGGTAATGAATATGAAGCCTCGGTAGAGGAAATGTACAAGGGTGGAGAATATTACCTCTTTGTATATGAAATCTTTGGCGATGTAAGATTTGTTGGTGCTCCTCCTTCATCAATAGGTAAGTTCGGTGGCGATACCGACAACTGGATGTGGCCGCGTCACACTGGCGACTTCTCGGTTTTCCGCGTTTATATGTCTCCCGATGGCAAGCCATCCAAGGCTTACGACAAGAACAATGTCCCCTATAAGCCTCTCCATCACCTACCTATTTCAATAAAGGGCGTAAAGGAAGGCGACTTCACAATGATTATGGGTTATCCCGGCAGCACCGAACGTTTCCTCTGCTCGTATGGTATGAAGTACAAACGCGACTGGTACAATCCAAGTGCAGTTAATGCTCTCGGCGTTAAACTTGCTGCAATGAAGGAGGATATGGATGTTGACGACAACGTTCGTCTTGCAATGGCCGACACTTACGCATCTCTCGCTAACGGTTACAAGCTTTGGGGTGGAGAAATTGCTACTCTCAAGTCAACCAACGCAATACAGCTCAAGGAAGAGGAAGAAGCTGCATTCCAGAAATGGGCTAACGCAAACGATAGCCGCAAGAAACTCTACGGAACCGTTCTCGACGACCTTAAGAGTGCATACGAATCGTACGGACAGGCTACCGAAGACATGCTTCTTATTTCATTGCTTCTCAGCCAGGGTAGCGACATGACAATGAAGACATTGGAGATGCTCCCATTGTCAAGAATGTTTGAAGACGAAAAGAACAACGCTGACCAGATTAAGGCTTTCTGCGATGATTTTGCACAGGGTGTTGACGATATGTACAAGAACTACTATGTAAACACCGACAAGAAGACTTTGGAAAGAATGTTGAACCACTACATTAAGACCATCCCTGCCGAAAGAAGAGTTTCTGCTTTCAGCGACTATATTTTCAAGAACTTCAAGGGTAAAACCGAAGAAGAATCAATCTCAAAGTTCGTAAATGCAGTTTACACAAAGTCTATTTTCACCGACAAGGAACGTCTCAATGCTTTCCTCGCAAAGCCTAACAAGAAGGCTTTCGATGCTGACCCGCTGCTCGCTTTCGCAAAGGCTGTTTATGGTGGAATTATGCCGTTGCAGATGGCTTTCGTTGGTCCTATGAACAAGATTGAAACACTTGAGAGAGTATATACTCAAGGTCTTCGCGAATTTGAAAAGGACAGAGTTTTCTATCCGGATGCAAACTCGACACTCCGTCTTACCTACGGAACCGTACAAAGCTATGCTCCACGCGATGGTGTTAAGTACAAATACTTGACCTACATTGATGGTATTATCGAAAAGGAAAATCCAAATGATCCTGAATTTATTGTACCAAAGGAATTGAAGGAACTCTACAATAAGAAGCAATTTGGCCGCTATGCCGACGAAACTGGCAATCTTCCCGTTTGCTTCCTCAGCGACAACGATATTACCGGTGGTAACTCAGGTTCACCTATCATCAACGGCAAGGGCGAACTCATTGGTCTTGCTTTCGACGGCAACTGGGAATGGCTCTGCTCGAACCTTATTTTCAGCCCAGAAATGCAGAGGACAATCAACGTTGATGCTCGTTATGTACTTTGGGTAATTGATGAACTCTACGGAGCAAAGAATCTCATCAACGAACTTGATATTAGAAAATAATCTTTAAGGTAGATTGATAAAAATCCCTTGTATCTTAGGATATGAGGGATTTTTTGTGCAAATACATTAACAAAAAAGTCCGACAAGTGCCGGACTTTCTTATTTGAAAATGCTTTTTTTCTACTTGATAACGCCGAGTTCCTTGCCAACCTTGGTGAATGCAGCGATGCACTTGTCGAGGTGTGCAACTTCGTGAGCTGCCGAAATTTGAACACGGATACGAGCCTGTCCCTTTGGAACTACAGGATAGTAGAAGCCAGTTACATAGATGCCTTCTTCCTGAAGTTTTGCAGCCATATCCTGCGAAAGTTTTGCATCGTAAAGCATTACTGCGCAGATTGCCGATTCTGTTGGCTTGATATCGAAGCCAGCAGCCTTCATCTTTGCTACGAAGTAGTCGGTATTGCTGTGGAGCTTGTCCTGCAGTTCGTTGGTGCTCGACATGATGTCAACCATCTTGCAGCCAGCAGCGGCAACCATTGGAGGAATTGAGTTGGAGAACAAATATGGACGCGAACGCTGGCGAAGCATTTCGATGATTTCGCGCTTACCAGTTGTGAAGCCGCCAACTGCACCACCGAATGCCTTTCCGAGAGTACCGGTAAGGATTTCAATCTTTCCACGGAGATTGTAGCGTTCGGTAACACCGCGTCCAGTCTTTCCAACAACACCTGCCGAGTGCGATTCGTCAACCATTACCATTGCGTTGTACTTGTTTGCGAGTTCGTAAATCTTGTCGAGCGGGCAAACGTTACCGTCCATCGAGAATACACCGTCGGTAGCAATGAGGCGGAAACGGCACTTCTGGGCTTCCTTGAGTTTTTCCTCGAGGTCGGCCATGTCGGCGTTTGCATAGCGGAAACGCTGAGCCTTGCACAGACGAACACCGTCGATAATTGAAGCGTGGTTCAACGAGTCGGAGATGATAGCATCTTCTTCGCCCAGCAATGGTTCGAAAACACCACCGTTAGCGTCGAAGCAAGCAGCGTAGAGGATAGTGTCCTCGGTGCCGAAGAATTCAGCAATCTTCTTTTCTAGAGCCTTGTGGAGGTCGGAGCAACCGCAGATGAACCTTACCGATGCCATACCGTAGCCGTGAGTGTCCATGGCTTCTTTTGCTGCAGCAATGAGCTGAGGATTGTTGGCGAGACCAAGATAATTGTTTGCGCAGAAATTGAGAACTTTTGTTCCGTCCTGCAATGTGATTTCACCACCTTGTGGCGATGCGATGATGCGTTCATTCTTGTACAAACCGGCTTCTCTGATTCCGGCTATTTCCTTCTGTAGATAAGCTTGAAAATCGTTATACATAATATTTTGTCTTTTAAAATTATTTTCGTTTGGCAAATGTAAGAAATAATGTGTTTGGTTGAACAATAAAATTAAGAGTTTTTATATCGATGAGTGTGTTTATCTTGTTCCAATAATTTTTTCAATTATTTTGCGGTTAAAATTGAATATGTAGGGAGTTTTTTTGTGCCGTATGTGAAAAACGGTTATGTATGTTTTGCTATAAATGAAAATAATATTACTAAATGCTATTTTATGGTATTAAATAACAATATAATATTACCTATTAGTTTAAATTCACACGAAGTTGCAAAAGGAATTGCTGAACGAGTACGGCAACGCAGGTTGGAATTGAATCTCACGCAGAGCGGATTGGCATTGCGGTCAGATATAAAGTTGCCGACATACAGGCATTTTGAGCAAACTGGAGAAATTTCCTTGTCGGCATTACTACGCATAGCAGTGGCATTGGACGCACTTGCCGATTTCAACGAACTTTTTGCACAGCGCAAATACGAAACTATAGACGAAATCCTAAACGGTTCAAAAATAAAAAGAAAGAGAGGAAAGAAAAATGAGTAGTATGGTAAAAGTTGTTGAGGTTTGGTGGGACAAGCGTCTAGTTGGACGTATTGCTCTTGAACCAAGCGACAATGACTTAATCGACCTTGCCGTAAATGTTGGGCTAAACAGAAAACAAGCAAGTGAAATTCTTGGGTTAATTCGGGATGAAGTGAAAATGAGTGGGATTGAATTGTTTTAAAGAAAAACTACGCGATAGCACGGAGGCAACTATATTTTTAAACCACTTAGCGCCGTTGTATCAAGAAGTTTTATTCCACAATCCAGTCGGTAATGTTCTTCTCGTCTTTTGAGAACGCAACGCCAACCTTTACTACCTTCCTGTTACCTGCTTCGTAAGGAACCATATATCCGTTGCTGTTGATTTGGTCGAGTGCTTCGCGGGCAGTGCCGTTTATCTTCAACTCAAAGACGTATGCAGTGTCGCCAACGAACATCACAATATCGGAACGACCATTTGCCGACTTTGCCTGTGTAAATACATATTTGCTCATCATTGAGAATATTACGTACATTATGGTTTCGTAAAATGCCTCAAAGGTAGTAAGATTGCCAAGTTCGTGTCTGCCGTGTTCAAGATACGGAATTGATGCAATATACGACTTCAAGTACTGCATCATACTATTGATGTCGTTTTTCTTCAGTGATGTATATATGTTCGCTACTGTGTTGTTTGCAAGCATTACATTCGCATCTTCGACAATTGCTGGCAACAGGTTTTGCATAAATCCGACACGGACTTCAGCATTCGGGAAGTCGAGCAAATACTGAGTGGTATCGAAATCGTAGTCCTTTATAGTCAGATATCCGGACTGGTAGAGCAGTGGAAGTGCTGTAGTCATATTCTCGGTTGGCGCATCAAAGTCGGATGCCGATGCCATGTTTTTCTCCAATGATAATATGTTGGTGCCAAAACGTTTCATCTGCTCGAAAAGATATGTCGGCGTACCACTTCCAAACCAATAAGAGTCAAGGTCTCTATTCTTTAGTGCCATTGTCAAACTGAAAGGATTGAAAATGTCTGGCGACTTCTTTGAAAAGTTGTAACCATCATACTTTGCCTTTAATTTGTCAACCATCTCATCGTATGAACAACTATATGTATTGGCAAGTTCTTGTATGTCAGGTTTAAACACATCCAACGCCTCATTGACTGTTATACCACAAATTGCCGAATATTGCGGCAACATTGTTATGTTTGTGATATTGTTGATGGTAGAGAATATGGAAAGTTGCGAGAACTTTGTTATGCCAGTAATGAAAACAAAATGTTCGTATTTCTCACACGCCTTCAACGGCTGATAGAATTCCTGCATAATCTTGCGAACCTCGGCAAGTTTTTCTGGCTGGTTAAGGGCATCAAGTAGAGGTGTATCGTATTCGTCAAGGATAACTACACACTTTAGTCCAGTCTGTTCATAAGCACGTTTCATTAGACCTGTAAAACGTTTGCCCGGAGTCGTTTCAGCTTCGTTCCTTCCGTATAATTCTTCGTAATCGGCAATTTGAAGTTCTAATTCATCAATTATTCCTTTTGTATCATACTGGTTCTTGCATAGGCTCAAGTCGAAGTGCAGCACTGGATATTTCTTCCATTCGGTTTCCAACTTTTCCATTGCCAAGCCTTCGAAAAGCTCCTTGCGCCCCTCGAAATAGCATTTGAGAGTAGAACAAAGCAATGTCTTACCAAACCTTCGCGGACGACTTAAAAATACGAATTTTGATTCCTGCGTCAACTGATAGATAAGGTCTGTCTTGTCAACATATATTAAACCTCGTTCGCGTATGTCATCGAACAATTGTACTCCTGCTGTGAATTTGCGCATCGGTTGCATATTAGTCTGTTATGTATCGACTGCAAATTTAGTATATAATTTTGAAAGGAAGTTTTGGTTGCAAAAAATAATTGTTCTATGCGACAGCACGCGGTGACATCCATAATTATTGAGTACTCAACGATGGAGTATCGGGTAGTTTATTGTGTCGTATGCGAAAAAATGTTTATGTAAGTTTTGCTATAAACGAAAAAATATTACTTTTGCAACTACTAAAATATTATTAGTAAATATGATTTTATGTCATTAAATAATAATATAATATTATTTAACAGTTTAAATCCGCACGAAGTTGCAAAAGATATTGCAGAGCGTGTCAGACTACGCAGACTAGAATTAAACCTTACGCAAAATGGACTGGCATTGCGCTCAGACATAAAGTTGCCAACTTACAGGCATTTTGAGCAGACTGGTGAAATTTCTTTGTCGGCATTGCTACGCATAGCAGTGGCATTGGACGCACTTGGCGATTTTAATGAACTTTTTGCTCAGCGCAAATACGAAACCATAGACGAAATTCTAAACGGCTCAAAGACAAAAAGAAAGAGAGGGAAGAAAAATGAGTAGTATGGTAAAAGTTGTTGAGGTTTGGTGGGACAAGCGCCTCGTTGGACGTATTGCTCTGGAGCCAAGCGGACTTTGCGCATTCGAGTACGACCCGCGGTTTTTGGTGGATGGTACTTCTATTTCTCCTTTTGAACTGCCGTTGAAATCAGGAACTTTCATTGCTCGCAGAAGTCCTTTCGAAGGTGTGTTTGGCGTTTTTGACGATTGTCTTCCCGATGGATGGGGGCTTTTGCTCCTTGACAGATACCTGCGCAAACGGAATGTAAATCCGAATTCTCTGACTTTGCTCGACAGACTTTCGCTTGTCGGCTCAACAGGGCGTGGAGCACTTGAGTTCGTCCCCGACAAAAGCGAAATGCCAGATAGCACCAAAGCGGATTTTTCGGCAATTTCTACCGAAATAGAGCAGATTCTTTCGTCAGAAAACTACGGAGGTACAGGCATTGATTCCCTTTATGCGCGAGGCGGTTCTCCCGGCGGAGCAAGACCGAAAATTTTTGTAAAGGATGACGATGGTGAATGGTTAGTCAAGTTCCCTGCAAAATATGATAGTCCAAATATTGGAAAATTGGAATACGAATGCTCACAACTAGCCCGCAAATGTGGAATCGAAATGCCAGAGACAAAATTGTTCGAGGGCAAATACTTTGGCACTAAAAGATTCGACAGGACAAATTCTGGCAAACTGCATATCATAAGCATGGCAGGATTGGTTTGTGCCGACTACCGAAGTCCAAGCATCGACTACCTGCACATATTTCAGGCTTGCAAAATGCTAACGCACAGCATAAACGAAATGTGGAAAATTTATCGTCTTATGGTTTTCAACTATCTGATAGGCAACAAGGACGACCACGCGAAGAACTTTGCATTTATTTATAGGGATGGCGACTGGCACTTCGCCCCTGCCTATGATATTTTGCCGAGCGAAGGTTTCAACGGCTGCCACACTACCACATTCAACGACCGCACCGAACCCACCGACAATGACTTAATCGACCTTGCTGTAAATGTTGGTCTTAACAGAAAGCAAGCCAGTGAAATTCTTGGCTTCATTCGGAATGAGGTCCAAAAAAGTGGGATTGAATTGTTTTAAAGAGAACCTACACGATAGCACGGCGGCAAGTATTTGTAACCACACAAAAAAACGAATGCATCGTAACTGGTGCATTCGTTTTTAAAATAGGCAACCTATTTTTCCTTTTATTCGCAAGTTATTTCTTCCTGGTATATGACTAGGCTATTTTGTCTTATTATTAATTCGTAATTTCCTGGTTTTATATTGTCAATAGAATAATCAACATCAATGGAACAAATGCAATTGGCTTGAGATTCGTATATTAACCCAAAATCTACAGTAATGGTTTGAGCGTCAATTTCCGATTCTGCAACAACAGTGTAAACGCCACATGAAATACACATATCTTCAACCATTATTTGCAAAATTCCATTCTCATAATTCGTTGATATTGTTTCTCCTGCAATACTCTTTTGTCCATGCGTTTTGCACTGAGTATATGACAATTCGGTATTGTGAGTTACAGGTGTAGTTTCTCCTTGCGGATTAGTGGCAGGATTCTCCATTGTTTGCGATGCAACTGCTGTAGCTGTTGGATTTCCAGTTGTGTCTTCCTTTTCGCAACTTACAAATGCTATCATTCCCATTGCTGCAACGAGAAGTGATATAATAATTGTTCTTTTCATAACCATAAATTTTAAGTTTCTCAATTGCAAAGATATAAAAAAAGAATGTTTGGTTGTTTATAATTGCAAATAAACTATTTACACAATTCGTGGAATATTTTTACACAAGTTCGTTATTCTTGGTAAGTTTTCCCTCCTCAAAATGCTTCGCATAACACTCAAAGAAATTGTAGTTCAAAGCCTCTGAGATTTCAAGCAACAGTTTGGTGTCAATCCACTCCCTCTGGAAAACTTTGTAGATATTGAATCGTGTACAATTCACCTGCTTTGCCAGCCACGATGCCTTACGACCTTGCTCGTCTAGCTTGGCCTTTATCAGTTTCCCTATGTGCAATTGTTCCGTCATCCTATTGCTTTGCGAATCTGGCAATAAAAAAAGGCGATGAACCGTTTTATTTTGCGATTATCGTTCCATTAGCCGACCAAAGCATAGCAAGAATAAACGCAAACGGTTCACGCCAAATGACGTGAACATTGCGGATTATCAATTCTTACTTTATAAATTTGGTCGTTTATGGAACGAATGACAAATCCGTCAGATTCAGTATGTTATATTTCAAAAAAGGAAGACGATTTCTCGCCTTCCAGTATGTTTTTCCCCTATTTTACAGGAATATTCTTCAGTACATCAAGCAGATGCCTGTACCACATATCCACGGTCTTGATTTCGACCTTCTCGTCGGGCGAGTGAACGCCACGCAAAGTTGGACCGAACGAAACCATATCGAGGTTCGGGTACTTCTCGAGGAACAGACCGCACTCAAGTCCTGCGTGAATTGCACGTACAACAGGAGTCTTGCCGAACAACCTTTCGTACGAAGCAACAACAATCTTCAGAATTTCCGAATCGGTATTCGGTGCCCATCCGGGATAGCCGTCGCCCGATTCAACCTTTGCACCTGCAAGCAGGAACACATTGCGAACCATAGTGTTGATGTCTTCCTTGCCCGATTCGAGCGAACTGCGCTGGCTGGTCGTAACCTGAATCTTGTCGTCGTAGAACTTTACCGATGCAAGGTTGGTTGATGTCTCGACCAAGCCCTTTATTGCTGGGCTCCAAGCGTGTACTCCGTGAGGACAAGCCGAAACCGCCATCACAAGTCTGCGCTGTGTTTCCTCGTCAATTACGAATGCAGGCATAGCCTCTTCGTGAAGTTCCATGTTGATGTTAGGCTCGGTTATCTTTATTTCCTTGATAATGTCTTCCTTGAACTTTGCAAATTCCTTCCTTACATCCTCGGCAAAGTCGGCCTTAACGGTGAAAACGAATTCTGCCTCACGCGGGATTGCGTTGCGCTTGTTGCCACCGTCGAAATGTGCAAGGCGAGCAAAGTACTTGCTTGTGATTTTCTGCAGGAAACGGTTGGCTATCTTGTTGGAGTTGCCAAGTCCCTTGTTGATTTCGTCGCCGCTGTGTCCACCTGCAAGTCCGTTGATTATGAACTTGTAAGCAACATGATGCTCGGGAACGGCTTCCTTCTTGTATGCAAAATCGGCAACGGTGTCAATACCACCAGCGCAACCTATGAACATTTCGCCTTCGTCCTCGGAGTCGAGGTTTAGAAGGATTTCGCCGTCGAAAAATCCAGCTTCAAGTGCAAATGCGCCTGTAAGACCGGTTTCCTCGTCGATTGTAAACAAGCACTCGATTGGTCCGTGTTCAACGCTGTCGTCGGTAAGGATTGCCATCTCGGCTGCACAGCCAATGCCGTCGTCGGCACCCAGGGTTGTTCCTTTTGCCTTTACCCATTCGCCATCGATGTATGGAGTGATGCCTTCGTTGTCGAAGTCAATCTTTACATCGCGGTTCTTCTCGCAAACCATATCCATGTGCGACTGCAAAACCACTGTCTTGCGGTTTTCCATGCCCTTTGTAGCGGCCTTGCGGATTACTACATTGCCAACCTTATCGCGACGTGCTTCGAGGTTATTGTCCTTTGCAAACTTCATCAGGAATTCCACCATCTTCTCCTCTTTCTTCGAGGGACGCGGAACTTTTGTTATCTGTTCAAAATACTGCCAAACTTTTTTCGGCTCAAGATTACTTAATACTTCCATAGAAAAATTTTTATTAATTTTGACAACGAAATTAATACATATCATTTTAACAGCAAAACAAATGAACAGAATAAAAAATATTTTTTTCATCTTATTGGTTTTCATTGCATTTGGAATCGGAGCAGGTTCGTGTAACAAAGCGAAAAACCACATCTACGGAACGGTTACTGACATGTCAACAGGCAAACCCGTAGCCAATGTTACAGTAGATTTGTATCTAACTAAAATTAAGTCGGGGAGTTTTTCAGGGACATTTGAGAAATACATGTCAACAGTTACTGATGCAGATGGAAACTACAGCCTTGAGTTTGAACCAGTAGCAGCAGGAGAGTACAGCTTGCATATATCGAAAGATGGCTATCATTCCAACATTACCGATTTTATGCCGGAAGAAACTGCTTCCGAGTACAAAAAGGATTTGTCAATTCCTAAGGCTGGATATATATGCTTCAAGATCCGTAATGCATACGGAGCTCACATTGGTGACGAAAATGATGTTGCTAGAATTAAAGTGGATGGAATAAATCCATTATGTTCAGAATGTTGCTCATCGGATTATTATTCGTTCGAAGGTCTTAATGTTAACGATGAGTTTGTTTGCAATATCGTAGCGGGCGATGAAATTACAATAAACCGCTATCTTGTACGTAATGGTGAGTCTACATACAAAAGTACAAAATACACTTGTGAGCAAGGCGATACCATTAAATATACTTGGAACTACTAGTAGGCGAAGATATACTTGGAGTTAGATGTAACCGTATCCAATTGGCGGAACAATCCAGAATTTAAGAGCGAAAAAGTTCTCACTTATTCGAACACATAAATTCTGCTACTATTTCCGCCAAAACTTCCGGCTTTTCCAAATGTATCCTATGCGTACAGTTGTCGACTTCCATTATTTTGCTGTTAGGAAATATGTACTTTGCGGCCTTGAAGTCGGATTGTGGGAAAAATTCGGAATCCATAGCCTTGATAAATAGGGTAGGTGTTTCGATTTTATTTTCGATAAAATCATCAACATCGAAACCACCCGTCAACTTGTCGAAGTTGTTGAATATTGCATCAATATCGAGATGCCATGTAAATGTCTTGCCGTCGAAATTTATGTTTCCTATTATTGCACGTTTAGTATCGTCGTCGAGAGAGGAAATTCCGTTGGCGAAATCGGCGAGTGAATGAAAATCGGCAAGTGGAAGGTTTTTCATTGTTACCACTTGATTCAATAGATTGGTTATAATCTCGTTGTATTCAGTAAGCGAGTTGCCGCGGCATGGGGATATGTCAACTATTGCCAGTTTTTCAAGCATTTGCGGATACCTTATTGCGAAATTCATTGCAGTTTTGCCGCCTAGCGAATGTCCCACAAAGTTGAATTTTTCAATATTGTGTTCATCTGCGTATGCCTTTACATCGTCTGCCATTTCTTCGAACGACATTGTCGGAAAGCGTTTTGCTCCGCGATGGTTGCGAAGGGAAAGAAGGTGGACATCAAATTTTTCGGATAACAGGTCGGCGATTGGTTTCCAGGAAAGAGTGCAGTCGAAGAGACCGTGGAGGAGGAAGAGGGGAAGACCTGTCTTGCGGTCTGACTGTCTTGCAGTCTGACAGTCTTGCAGTCTGACAGTTTTGCAGTCTTTTGTCAAACTGTCAAATTGTTCTTGTGCTAGAACATTAGACTTTGAGGTATGAGATGAATTTTTGTAAGGCATGGATTTGAATTTCTGTCATTTCTCGCAATTTATCTGCTTCAGCAGTATTACAAATACCTAAATCTTCACAAAGGTACAGCATACTTTTTACTTCAGCGCAACTTCCTTTTGCTATCAATAGGTAACGAACAAACATTTTATCAGAGCCGGATTCTTTGCCTTCTGCGATATTATTCATAATTGATACTGCTGCTCTTTGGATTTGCTCCCTAAAACCAAAGTCCTTGTGATTTTCCATCATTTTATATATTTCGTTCACAATGACTCTTGCATTTTTCCATATTTTAAGAGTTTCGAAGTCGCTCATGGTGTGCTGTTTTTGTTATTGATTGTCGGATATTTAATTGTCTTGCAGTCTAATTGTCACGCAAATTGCTAGACCGTTAGACAGGTTGACAGGTCTTCCGTTAGACTGCTAGACCGTTAGACATTTAGTACGCCGCCACGAATTGCTCCAAGAACCTAATATCATTCTCGAAGAACAACCTCAGATCCTTGACGCCGAAGCGCAACATGGCGATACGTTCGATGCCCATGCCAAATGCGAAACCAGAATAAACCTTCGGGTCGATGCCAGCAGCCTTGAAGACGTTGGGGTGAACCATACCACAGCCGAGAATCTCGAGCCAGCCGCTACCCTTGCATACATTGCAGCCCTTGCCATCGCAAAGCGAACAACTTACGTCCACTTCGGCCGACGGTTCTGTGAACGGGAAATACGACGGACGCATACGAATCTGCGACTTCTCGCCGAAGAATTCCTTTGCAAAGTAATCGAGAGTTTGCTTGAGGTCGGCAAAGGAGACGTTCTTGTCAACGTAGAGACCTTCAATCTGATGGAACTGGCAGTGAGCGCGTGCCGAAATAGCCTCGTTGCGGAAAACTCGTCCCGGTGAAAGACTGCGGATTGGTGGAGTCATTGTTTCCATTTCGCGCGACTGTCCCGACGATGTGTGGGTGCGGAGCAGCACATTCATATCCGACGAGATGAAGAAAGTGTCCTGCATGTCGCGTGCCGGATGGTCGGGCGGGAAGTTCATCTTCTCGAAGCAGTGAGCATCGTCCTCGATTTCCTGGCTTTCGTTTACACTGAAACCTATTTTGGTGAAGATGTTCACGATTTCGTTCCTTACTATCGACAGCGGATGGCGTGCGCCGAGGTTCATCGGGTCGCCGGGACGGCTAAGGTCGAGTTCCACCTTGCCATCGTTGTTTACCTGCAACGAAGCTTTCAGTTCTTCCAACTTGGCAAGAGCCTTCTGCTTAAGCTCGTTTATGCGCTGGCCTACTTCCTTTTTCTGCTCTACGGGGACATTCCTAAAATCGTCGAACAATGCGGGTATCAAGCCCTTCTTCGACAAGTATTTTAATCTGAAATCTTCAACTTCGCTTAATGCCTTGGGTGCGAAATTTGCAACCTCTTCGCTTATTTTTCTAATACGGTCTAACATCGATGTAAAATTTTTGCAAAAATAAAACTTATAGCGGAATAATTTAAAATAAATTTTCTTCTCTCACCAGCATACATTCTATATTTTTCCTTACTTTTGTCCCGTTAACCATAAATTTTACGAAACAGGAAGAAGAACATAACATTTAACATACAGCAAGATAGCGTTTAACTGACTATTTTTCTTGGTAAAGCTGGAAACTTTGTAAAAGAAAAATCAATAGAAGTAAAACGCTCGCGACTTATGTCGTGAGTTTTTTTATTGATTTTTCAGGTATTCCAGGCCTTCCAAGAAGATAAAAATTTGCTCGCGACATTTTTTATGGAAGAAATTCACATCGGAAATATGATAAGGCAGGAACTGAAACGACAGGGACGGACGGTCACCTGGTTCGCCGCTGCCATATATTCCGACCGCAGCAATACCTACAAGATGCTGAAAAAGCCGAGTATCGACCTTGCCTTGCTGATAAAAATCTCGGAACTGCTGGGACATGATTTTTTGAAAGAATGCTCAAAGAAATTGACAATTTTTGAGCAACTCGAAAGCAGAACAAAATAAAACTAATGCAAATTAGATGTGGCTATAATCCCATCAATCACAACAAATTGACCATCGATATGGAAGATAATATTCCATTTTCTATTTTTTGTAATCAGGCGTTTTGCTTGTGGATGAAGTTGCTTTGCTGTTTGCCACTGCGAAAACTGCATAGCATCAGCAAGCAAAGGATTTGAGAGTTCTCTTATTTCATCAAGCAATTGGTCGGTATATTTCATAGCCAGATTTTCTGAAGCTACCGAAGTTATATATTGGGTGATTTCAGCCAAGTTATTCCAAACATTGTCAGTAACAACAAGCCTATATCTTTTCATAGTGCTGCTTTACTGCATTTTTCAAAGCGACTGCAAAATCTTCGAATGGCCTGCAATTGGCTGGCATATCAGAGCACTCTTCTGCTTTTCGTGTAGATTGCATGGACTTTATTGCTATTTTATTATTTGTTATTGTTGCGGTTGCTGGCATATTCGAATATAATTTTGGGACAAAGATAAATATTTTTCTTGAATCGAAAAAACTAATCGTCAATCTAAAATCGTAAATTCATTTGTGGTGAAAATTGCCACAAATTCGTTGTAAAATATGCGACATGAGAAATCGTAAGGTTTCTTTTGTATGAATTTACTTTGCAATCAAAAGTATTTTCAAAAAACTAACAAGTATATTCTAAGAAATAATTTAATATAATAAGAGTCTTATTAATATGGAAAAAAAAGTTACAAAGAAGAAGGTTGCAAAGAAAGAATGTCCATATTGCGGCGAAGAAATATTGGCAACAGCAAAGAAATGTAAGCATTGTGGAGAATGGCTCGATGAAGAAATAGATGACGAAGAAATAGATGAAGATGACGATGACGAATCTGTTTCTGCACGTGACACAATGCGTGGAGCTATTGAAGAGGCGAATTGGAACGAAGAAAATTCAGCGGCTTTGCCAGTTCAAGCTGGTATAATTGCTATTATTATGGGATTTGTATGTAAGTCGTGGTGGGCTGGTCTTGGAACTTTCTTTGGTATGATTATTTTGATTTTACTTCCTCGAATTGGGGTTGCTGTCTGTGTAATTCTATCAATTTTATATGGGTATGTGGGCTATGTTATTGGGGCGTATTTCTTTAGTACAAGCGCCGGATGGGTAATAGCTATAGTTGTTGGCCTTTCTACATTGGCAATGAATCTTAGTTCCAGGAAGTGGTTCAAAGATTTTTAATTTACAGCATCAATACCAAAGCTGATTTAAAAGCGAAAAAGAAAGCAGCAAAAGATGCTTCTGAATAAAGAAGTTTAGCTTTGTAAAAATCAGCAAAAACACAAAGGAATGCATCAAAAATGATGGATTTTTTTGTCATTTATAATTCATTATCAATGTCAAAAATAAAATATCACTATTTTTGCAGATGATTAATTGTAATTGTCATGGATGGAGTTTCTATAAATATCAACCTGCCCGATTATGGACATTTCTCGCCTGAAGAACTAACGCGCAAGGTGAAGTGTTTTGCTATGGAATTAGTTGGACAAAGCGAGAAAAAACAAACTACAAGTCCACGTCGCTACATCGAAACAGAAGCGGAAAGGCTTCTCAACGAGCAATAATAGCTTTTTCGCAAATCAACCTACTTGGCTAATTCAAGATGCTATTGTACGTCTTTATATCGCATCTTACATTTGTAGAAAATTCACAAGATATTGTTTATCAATAATGGTATTTGCTTTTATAAACATTAGAAATTTTATGTATGTTTGCAATAAAATTATATTCTAATGAAGTGCCCGAAATGTAATGCAGAAATTGAGAATGACGCAAATTTCTGCCCCGAATGTGGAAGTAAGATAGAAACGTTTGTCTTTTGTGCCAATTGCGGCGCAAAACTGGAAGAAGGTGCAACCTTCTGTAGCAATTGTGGAGAGAAAATCGAGCAAATGTCCACAGATGTTCAAGAAACGAAAAGTTGTCCGTATTGTGGCGAAGAAATATTGTCAACTGCCCAAAAATGCAAGCATTGCGGTGAGTGGCTTGAAGATATTGATGATGAAAACGAAGACGAATCTGTAATCGTCACTAATGACACAGATTATGATTTAACATTGCTTAAACAAAATGTGCCACTAAGTAATACAATACTTCAAATGGCATTCTGGGTAGCAATGTTTGGAGTTTGCATATATACATTACACGATTTATTACCCAAAGGCAAACTGGGTATTCTTGGTTTTATTGCCTCTATACCCGAATGGATCGGTTATATTTTTGACGCTATCGGTTTTACTGTTTTACTAATTTCTTTAAAAAAAGCAATGTCAAACCTAAAAAATAATTTTAGTATCTTTTTCATATTGCTGATTATTGTAAATTGTATTAATGGTATCATTTCCTGTATTGATTCTCCTTTTATTGTTTCATTTTTCATTTGGTGTGCACAATCTGTAATAGCACTTGTACTCGGGGAAAAAATATGCAGCGTATACAAAGGAGAAATCAATAAGCTAGGGAAAATTATGATTGCTTTTGGTATTGTAGGATTAAGCATTATGGCGATTCTTCTTTTTGTATTTTTTAGTGTCGATATTGATGTAGAAGTGTTATTATGGCTTTATTTTATAATAATGCTTGCGAATACTGGAATAATATACTTCTTCTATAAGAAATTAATGGATATACAATTGCGTCCTGAAGATTAATTGCACTATATATTATCAGAATAAGAGAATAAACCCAAATCGGTCATTAAAAGGTTGTTATGCGTGGTCATGCTCGTAAGTAACTGATGCTTAAACTGTTACAAGCACATTTTTCTAATGGCGGTCATTAGAAAATTTGATTTATAAATGCTTGTATAACAACTATTTACAAGGGCAACCACAACTTTCTATATTTTCTAACGACCGATTTGGGTTTAAGGCTTTGCCTTGCACAAATTATCAAAACACACAAGGGAACTCATTCGGAAGGGGGGGCTTTTTTATAAATATTTGATTATAAGAGTATTGCGGTTTTTGTATTTCTTGTTTTATCTGCATTTTACTAGAATATATTCCGATAAAATGACATTCTATAGGAATGTAAGTACAATATTATGATGATTTCCACTTCGATTTCACAAAATGTGTTACACAAAATGTGTAATGCACTTATATTGCTTCAAGCCAACGCGAAAAGAAAACATCATCAACAGAATAATCTATTCCATCAAGACTAACTTCGGCATTTAGCAATTCCTTTTCGCAAAGAGATTCAACTAATCGTTTTGAAACCGATGCTCCACCAATTTTATAGCGCTTCAAAAAATCGGCTGCTGTAATTTGTCTTACACTGCCTTCCTTGGCAACTGCAATTAAAAAATCCCATTGCTTGTCGGTGAGCATTTTACGGTATTGCAAATATACAGGCTCACGCTGGCTCAACACTTGTCCGCAAGCTTTTTTTACTTCTGGTATATCAATATTTTTCTGTCCGTTTGCATAAATAGTGTGACAGAGAAATTGTGTATAGTATGTATGCCTTTGCGTCCATTCAAGAATGAAATTAACGGCATCATCAGTAATTTTTCGTTTATGTGCTGAAAATTGCTTGCAAATGAAATCGGAATAATTTGTGGCGGAAATTTTGTCTATCGAAACAAAAGATGTGCTTGAATAGAATGGCTTCCGTGCATTAGTAAAAATATCAGTCATCAAATGCTTTCTGCTACCGCTGAAAATGAAAGTTACATTGTTGCACCGTTGCATATAGGTACGCAACATTGCTTCCATATTTTGTTCGGGATATTCTCGTATTTGCTGGAATTCGTCTATTGCAAAGACAATGTGAACATTTTGTGAAGACAATAATTCAAACAGACTGCGCAATGTGTATTCTTTCTCCGATTCATTGTGATAAGCTATTTGAAATTGAGGTTCGCCAGTGATAGAATCGTATGTTACCTGTGGTCGCAACGACTTGATGAAACTCATCAAACGTTCACCAATTTTTGTTTTTGTAGGAAATGCTTTAACAGCAGCTTCCGCAAACAATTTAATGAAATCATCAAGATTACGCGATATAAAAATGTCCAGATACACCGTAAATATTTCGGGATGCGTTGAATTTAGCTCGTCAAAAAGGCGAAAAACAAGACCAGTCTTTCCCATGCGACGGCGAGAAACCAATGTCATGTCTGTTTTATTGATGCAATTCTGTAACATTAATTGCAATTCTTCTTCGCGGTCGCAAAAAAACTCTTTCGATTCGTATGATTTTATTACAAAGGGATTTACCATAAAATTCCAAATTATTTACGGCACAAAAATAATAATAATTTTAGGTTTCACAAAATGTGTTACACAAAATGTGTAATGAAAATATCTTGAAGAAAACTTTTACTTCTTCGAAGTCATTATGTCCAATGTATAATAGTCGATGAGAGTAAGATTGCGGATGCAGTCGTCAACATCGTTGTCGATAAATCCCTCTACGCATCGGCGAAAATATTGCCGCTGAATTTTTTTGTCAATAAACAACCATTAAACCGATAAAAAAATATATCTTTGCATTATGGATATGACTTGGGATTTCATATTACGTATTTTTGTTGCTGCCATGCTTGGTGGTGCTATAGGATTGGAACGTGAATATCGGGCTAAGGAAGCTGGTTTGCGTACACACTTTCTTGTCGCTTTGGGATCTGCCCTGTTCATGATAGTATCGGCATACGGTTTTGCAGAGGTCAAACTTGCCGAAGAACAGCGCTGGGATATTGCGAGAATTGCTGCACAAGTAGTAACTGGTATCGGTTTTATAGGAGCAGGAACAATAATATTTAATAAGAGTGAAAATGTAATACGAGGGCTTACAACGGCTGCAGGTGTGTGGGTGACAGCGGCGATAGGTCTTGCATGTGGCGGTGGCATGTATATTTTAGCGATAGTATCAACAGCATTGGTACTTATCGGACTTGAGGCATTTAATCTGCTGATAAGGTGGTTGACCAAGCGTCGTAAAAGAAAATTGGAGGAAAAGATAAGACAAGACGCATTGAACAAAAACGTGTAAGTTTGATAAACTTCCCGCATTTGGATTTTTCAGTCTAAAATGTCAGCAGGGATTTGAATTGCTCATGGTTCGAAATACAATAGATGTGATGGAGAATATGGAGATGTGAAAAATACGGTTTGTATCTCATCGCATTCCTTTTTCTCAGAATTTTTTATCTTTGCAGCAACAAAATTTTTACACATTGAAAAAGACATTTATACTTGCAACTGCTTTTTTGCTTGCTGCTGCATCTTGTTTCGCACAGTTAAAGCCCCTGAAAATCGTAAAGGATGCCAACCTATTCTATTACGAAGTATATGACTATGGTGCGTCAATTGATACGTCGATTATGGAGATTGTTCTTAAAAAATCTACATATCATGTTGTTTCGGCGGTGAAGGAGGGCAATATAATTCCAGGATATGCCCACGAGTCAGCGTTTGTAAACCTTGATGTTGACAGTACTTTTACACGGACAACTTTTTCGGCTGATGAATGCTACGAGGTGGCTTCGAAGTTTAGTCGGTCCGACATTGACTATGACACCTCAAAAGTCAATGGATTAACTTGTTACACTTGCAATATCAATAGCAATAAGCTGGAATTCTTTGTGCAGGATTATCCGTACGACTTGAACCCAGTTCCGTATTACGGACGCTTCAAGGGAGTAGTTGTGGAGTTCCGCCGCAATGGGCAGACTTGTTTGCAACTTAAAGCAACTTTTTTTGACAATAAATTTGTCAAAATGATCTTCAAAGATTTTGATTGTCAGCGTGTTACTTCGAGACAGCTGTCGCAACTGAAAAAAGATAAGTTGGTAATTACCACGCGCATTTTCGACGATGTTCAACTAAGCTGGGGCAAGAAAAACGATCATATCGACGGTGATTATCGCGACAATCTGCCCTTCGACAGCGTATTGCATTATGCAGGTGGAACGCTTGCTCTGAAGCGCATCCGTCTGCCCCAACTGCCAAGCCACTACCAGACTTTCATCGAGTTGCACCAGCACAGCAATGGCGATGCCTACGACCGCACAGGCTCTGTATTTGTAATCCCTGGCGCAAGTCAACACCTATGTCCCAACTTTTTCGATGGTATCAACAACCATCCCGATTCGCTGCCGATATTCGTTGGCAAGGACGGTCAGACATATCAGGGAATAATGCCTGGAGTAAGTAGTTTGGAACAGTATAAAGTTTCGTCGATGGTTTACAATCCGCCAGTTGAACTGATGCGTTTCTTCACGCCTTTCGGGGTGGGGCATTTCAACGACCGCGTACAGATTGACGGTCTCGAGTGGGCCGACGAAACCTATTACAAGCAGGATGTTACCGAACTTGCTTCGTTGCTTCGCGGCGAGGTGTGGATTGGAGTTTGGATTGGCAACTACGATGGTGGCGGTCATAAGGTTACGCTCGATTTGAAGTCTTATCCCGAAAGCGAACTATGGGACGATGAGGCGGAGGGTAGCAGGTGCATACCGCTGTTCAACACCTGCAATGTGCTTGAGATGGCTGGGCAGAATTACGGTAAACTCTTTGCTACCGATAGTCTTACGGTTGATGTTTATATTCCCGAAGCAAAAAGTGTACGTCTGCGCTACATCAGTACCGGCCACGGCGGATGGGAGGGAGGCGACGAGTTCAATCCCAAGACTAATATAATTCTAATCGATGGGAAACCTGCATATTCGCATACGCCATGGCGTGAGGACTGCGGTTGTTATCGTAGGTTCAATCCGGTAAGCGGTAATTTCTGGAATGGAATGTCCAGCAGCGACTATTCACGCAGCGGCTGGTGTCCGGGAACTGCCACTCAGCCTATCTATTTCGACCTTAGCCATCTGCCGGCTGGCAAGCATACCATTACCGTTGCCATTCCGATGGGCAAACCGCAGGCTGGAAGTTTCAGCCATTGGGCAGTAAGCGGAGTGCTGGTCGTGGAATGATTTCAGATTGGTTTATTGGGCAAAAGGTCTAACTGTCGAGCAGAAGACCAGTCCAACGGAAGACCTGTCTATCTGTCTGCAAGCCTGTCAGCCTGTTAGCCCAGAAACTTGAAACGGGCGTAGCCCATCAAACTCAGAAACGGTGCAGCCATATAAACGGAAACATTGTACGGTCGCAGCGCGCCACGACTCAACAAGAAACTGGCGTCAGCCCCTTGAACTTTTGAACTCTTAAACGTTGAACTTGAAACCAGAAACGCCGTCAGGCATTGAAACTTGAAACGGGCGAAGCCCACGAAACCTAGAAACGTGAAACTATTGAACCCTTGAACTTTGAACCCCTTAAACTTTGAACTATCAAACATTAAACGGCTTTAGCCATAGAAACGCCGCAGGCATTGAAACCTGAAACCATCAAACGGCGCAGCCATTCAAACCAGAAACAGCGCAGCGAGAAACCTAGAAACGTGAAACGGGCGCAGCCCCTAGAAATACGCCCTCACTTCTACGCTTGCCGTATGTATCACTGGCGAAGCCTCGCTCTTGCGACCATTGTACGACAAGTTGATTTGCAATCCGTTGGCTAGCTGACGCTGGAAATTGATGCCCCATGTAAAGTTCATACCCGGTTGCAGTCCCTGTAGCATTTCATAGTCAATAGCGGAATTGCCGCTGCTGGTATACTTATAATATATAAAGTTGAAATTTGCATTGAGCGAACCTTTTTTTACCGAATTTAGACGATACTCAAGGCCGACGTTGTTGCTGGTAAGTTTTTCACTGCCAGCCGTGTTTTCCTTCTGCTCGAAATTGTATGTAAGCGAAATGCGGTTGTTTATATTGGGCTGCACATTAAACTGGAAATCGTCCTTGATGCTTGTGATTTTGTAGTCCTTTGCAGTGAAAAACTGCGACTCGTAACCTTTCTTGCCGAAAATGGTCGAGTTCTGCATTCCCACATTAGGCGAAATGTTATACCTAATAAGAATGTTCTGCGTGAAGTTTGTCCGTGAGTCGAAACCAGTGGTAAGCAGACTCTTGCCCTTCACCGACTGTACAATGTAGTCTATACCAAATTTTGGTTTCCCTCGGTTGAACGACAAACTGTTGCGGATGGTCGAGTTCATCGAGACAAGTTCGTCGAGGCTGATGTTCTGCGCAAACGGATTTGCAAACTCGGCAATCTTGTCCGAGGTGTTTTTCTGCGAAATGCTGTAAGCAAACTGGTCTGAGAAACGACTTAAGAACTTGAGGAAACCTTTCTTAGACTTCCAACGCACTGCAGGATTGATGTTGAGGCTCTGGTTGAACTTGTTGGCATACACCTTTATATATTCCGTCGAAGGCATCTGCACACGGATAAAGTTGGCCTGGTCGGCAAAGAATGCAACCTCGAACTCGTCAAGTTCCTGCACACCGTTGCCGTTGTAGTCTGTCCAAGTGTAAACGCCTTGTCCAGGAGCAACTTCAATGTACGAGTATTCTATTTTGTTTTCCAGTCCAGAGCCTATTTCGTATAAGGTCGATGAAGTTATTGCCCCCTTCCACAGCTTGAAGTTGTATTCGAGTTTGCCAGTGAGGTTGTCTTCGGGTTCGGCGCTATAGAGCAAAGTGTCGCGCACCTGCAACAGGCGGTAGTTGATGGTCGCCTTCAGGCGGTGGTTGTTCTTTCCGCCAACTTCCGACGACAACGAAAAGTCGTGTGCACGGGTGGCATCCTTCAAGATGTCGAGGCTCTGCTTGCGGTCGTTGCGGAACTTGTACGACAGCGTAAACTTCTGCCGTGCCGAGTCGGATGTGCCAGCAAATCCTTCGTACTGGCTGTACGAATAGCTGTTTGCCAGCAATGTGCCTTCGCTGTTGTGCCAAACATTGTGCTCACCTTCTTCGCGTGCACCAATTATTATTTTGCCGAAAGTCTTGGAAATGTCAAGCTTGTGTCGCAAAAACTGTGTCTTATTGAGCGAATCGGCACTTGCAAGTAACGAGGCGTTTCCGCTGATATGCCATGTGCCAAGCCTGTAGTCTGACGTAAAGTCGTTTTTCCAACCCGAATATTCGATGCCACGATTTATGTATGATGTCGTGTAGAGCGAATTTCCATGCTTTCGGTTGGCATATCGGATATGTCCGCCGGCAACATTCTCGCAGTGCGAATCGGCATAGTAAGAACCAATGTTCCAGTCCCTTGTGAATTCGGTTTCGCGGAAATACTCTACGGCTTCGAAGTTGCGGTTCAGGAATTCGTAGTTTACATCGAAACTGAGGCTGTTCTTTTCAGTTTTCACAAGATATTGCTCGGCAGTTGTCTTTACCGCCACGCCGAAGTTGTCGCCACGGTCAAGTTTCGAGAAGGTGTTACGGTCGTTGTTCGACAATGCCACTTCTACCGATGCGCTTGTCTTTTCGCCGAACTTCGACTTTGCACCAAATGTCGCCATTTGCTTTTTCTGCGGCGCAACTATCTTGGTATAAGGAATATAGTTTCCCTGAGGTACTCCATTTACAGGCGCAACCCACTCGTACACTCTTCCGTTTGCCGACGACACTCCGCGCACATAGTCGCCTTTGTTTTCACCCACAAGCGAAAACGAAACCCTGTAGAAAGCGTCCTGCGGATTGGTGCTATACACGAAAACCGAATCGTACTGCACACCATCAACAATGGTATCGACAACCTTATAGCGCACCTCGTCGATATTGAATCCGAGACTGTCGTAACCGGGGATAATGGCTTGGTCGAGGTTGTCGCCGATACCCGCCATCAGATGCTTGTCGGAATCGCGGAGATCCATATTGATGGGCTGGTTCTTGCTGTCGCCTTCGTGGTAGAGGTTGAGCCAGACCTCGGTGTTGTCGATTTTCAAGGTGTTTGACGAGGTGACGAGGAAGCGCGTGTAGTTCTGGTCGGTGTATTCGAACTCGACGATTATGCGCTTGTCCTTGTTGATGGGCTGGTGCGCTGTGAAGGTAATCTCACCGAGGTTGTAGTCGATGACATAGTCGCGGTCGCTTCCGCGCGACATCAGGATTCCGTCGATGTAAACCTTTTCGGTACCAGCAAGTACCACCACATACGCCTCGTTATTGGCACCCGTAAGTCGGTACGGACCTTGGTTGCCCTCCACGCCCGAAATCTGCATCTTGTGGTACTTGCCTTTCGCGACAGCTGCGCCTATCGAAGCGTTCAGTTCGCCAGCATTGTGCTTTGCCGTCTCGAAAGTCTTTTTGCCCGAAAGGTGTATTCCCTGCGACTTCTTGTAGTAGTTGAGGAAATATCCCTGCGGTTTCTTCTGCTCGAAATCACCGGCAATAAGCGCAAACTTGGAGTTGTAAATCTTGATGAAAACCTTGTCGAACTCCTGCAGGTTCTGCGAATTGCCGTCGGGCTGTATTGGAATGTTGTTGTCGCTTATGACTGCCGAAATGAAAAGGTTGTCGCCGATTCTCCCGTCGAGTTGCAGGTCGAGGTTCGAGTTCATAATCACATTCTGGCTGTTGCCGAAACTCACGCCACGCGAAATGCTTCCCTTGCGCGAAAGTTCAGTCTGCGAAAAGAAGTCATCGTAGTTTTCCTTGGTCAGAATGAGGTCGTAGCCAGTGCGTTCGTGCTCGTGGTCTGAAAGCATATACTTGCTACGGTCGAATTTCTGTGTCGGCTTCGAAAAGTTTACGGGGAAGGTCTTGAAACTGACTTTTGTCCCTGCTGGCGGCTTCTCGTAGAACACTATGGTCGAGGTCTCGAAGTCGAAATGGTATTTTGCATCGACAGGATTTCCGTTGTCATCGACAAATTTTATGGAACTTTGCACTACGCTCATCGAGTCTAGCACCAGCGTATCGCCCTGCACCGACAGATTTTTCAGGCTTATCAGCGATTGTGCCGACAGTTTCAATGCAGGCAACGCGGCAAGCATAAAAATTATGCACACCAAGCGAATCCACAAAGTGGAAAGCAGTTTGTCACCGTTGTCGTTGCAAAGAATCATTCGCAATTGCAAATACAATAAAACGGCAAATTTAAGCATTTATGTTATTGAAGTTGAAAATTTTGAGAGTCAGGTGTTGATTGTTTTTCTTATACTATTCCGCTCGTGCCGTCTTATCCACAAATCTTACGTTTATTTAATCAAAAAGGCGGTCTATGCTTTCTGGTTTTTGTTAAACTTTTTCTTCTACAGCCTCGTAACTCTCAATGTTTCTTTCTTTTGACGAGAACTTAATTGCGAGTTTCACCACTCTTTTTCCCGAATCCAGATGCGCCTTGGCGTAGCTGCGTTGCTCAATCTGCCTCTTTGCAGAATCGAGTGACCTATCATACTTCAACTCAATAACATAAATAGTTTTTGGCATATTCAGTACCAAGTCAGCCTTGCCTAGTGCTGTTTCCAGATTGGCGGCAATGTCTGCCCCGAATGAAGCCAGCACGGTATAAAGTATTGAATGATAGTGCAATTCATTGGCTTTTTCGTTGTTCATCGAGAATGGGAAGCCATAAAAGAAGACTTTCAGATGCTCAATGAACTTGTCCAAGTCATCGTCCTTTTTGAAGTCGATGAACGCCTTTTTCATTGGAATGTTCTCGTGGGTATTGTAGGTATATTTGTATAGGACATTTGCTAGTGACGATTTCACTTCTTCGTTGGGATAGCCCAAAATATATGTACCATATTCACGATTGTAATCCTTGATGGTCAAGTAACCGGATTGAAACAAGAATGGAACTAAATCCGTAACTTTTTCTACTGGCTGGTTAAACCTGCTTGAATCACACTCAACAGACTCATAGTCAAATGCTTCAATATCAAATTTACGTATGAGTTTTATCAGAGCCGTTGGAGTTGCAGAGCCAAACCAGTAATTGTTTAGCATTTTGTCATCAAGCGCATTTATTACAGAATATGGATTAAAAATATCCTGTTTTTCTCCTGAAAAATGATATCCGTCATACTTGTCTTTAAACGACTGCAACACATCTTCAAAAGTCTGTGCATTTTTGTCAGCAAAATCTTGAAGTCCGCCTTTCAACTGCGAAGAAAGTTCGTCCTTTGAAATTCCGCAAATTGCTTCAAACTCTGGCAGAAGCGAAATATCTTTCAGATTATTCAGGGCAGAGAAAATCGACATCTGCGAAAACTTTGTTATGCCTGTGATGAAGACAAAGCGGAGATGCGGGTCAAGGTCTTTCAGAGGTGAAAACAAATTGTTCTGTATGGTGCGGATTTGATTCTGGTAAACATCATTGTCAATGGCGTTAAGCATCGGGGCATCGTATTCATCGATGATTATTGCTACCTTTTGCCCTGTCTGCTTGTGCATCTGTTCCACAATATTTATTAGGCGGATGTTGAAGCCATTTCCCTTGGCTGAAATGCCGTATTCTTCTTCGTATTCGCTAAGCATAAATCCGACAGTCTCGTTAAATATTGTCAAGTCGTCAGTTTTTGCCTTTGCAAATGAAAGATGTATTACAGGATACTTTACCCAGTCCTTTTCAAGTTTCGCCATTTGCAGACCAGCGAACATTTCCCTATTACCTTCAAAGTATTCCTTCAGCGTGCTGCACAGCAACGACTTTCCGAAACGCCTTGGACGCGAAAGAAAAACATAATTGAAATCCTTTACCATCTTGTAAACCAAAGCGGTCTTATCTACATAAACATAGTTGCCTTCAATAACTTTGCTGAAGGTCTGCGTATCAACCGGGTATCTGCGCCTTTCCATAAACAGAATTTTATGGCAAAAATAAAACTTATTTACGATTTTTAAATTTACGATTTGCGATTTTTTTGATTCTATAATTAAATTGCCATCGAAAAATTAGGAATTGTATGCAATAATGCGATTGTTTTAATTTTTCACTTCTTTTTATTGCTATTTCAAAAATATCTGCTATCTTTGCTAAAAAATTAACATATTTTTTATGAGAAAACTTATAGTATTAGCATTGGCATTATGCTTTGCATTTGCAGCAAACGCACAGATAGGAAACCTTATCCGCAACAAGGTAAATCAAAAAGTTGAAGAAGGTGTAAACAAAGCAGTTGATAAGGCTGTGGATAATGCCATCGACAAGACTTTCGACAATACCAAGAAAGCCATCGAAAAGGAGAAAAATGATAATTCAAGTACAATTCAGGACGATCCGCACGACAATGGCGGATGGACTTGTCCTGCTTGTGGAGCAAAAGGCAACACTGGCAATTTCTGCAAGGAATGTGCAGCCAAGAAGCCAGAAGCATCGTCATCACAGGGAAATGCAGCTTCCAACGGTTGGAAATGCCCTGCTTGTGGACACGAAGGCAACACAGGAAAGTTCTGTAACGAGTGCGGAGCAAAGAAGCCAGAAGAATCAACAGCATCAGCAACATGGAAATGCCCGCAGTGTGGACATGATGGCAATACTGGCAAATTCTGCGATGAGTGTGGGGCAAAACGAGCAGATGGTGCGAATACCAATATGAAAGCAGGTTCCGAATGGAACAAGTTCGATTTTGTGCCAGGTGACGAATGCTTCTTCTACGACCAGCTTATTGGTGAGCAACTGGGCGAATTCCCGTCGATGTGGGATTTGATTGAAGGAGAATGTGAAATTGCAAAAGTTGATGGAGAGAATGTGATTGCAATCTACTCTGGATGCCAAATTAAGCCACTTATGGAAGTCGATAATTATTTGGGAGAAACATATACTATTGAGTTTGATTATTACGATAATATGAAAGAGAAGG
>Ga0265300_10000160_pt1 | contig 70872 bp, 49 predicted proteins | sample AusTroGonzalo_MG_FD_193482 | JGI IMG/M metagenome (GOLD analysis project Ga0265300, IMG submission 193482) | Bovine rumen microbial communities from tropical cattle in Woodstock, Queensland, Australia - Gonzalo_03 | ecosystem: Host-associated > Mammals > Digestive system > Stomach > Rumen ... | reverse complement strand
CTGCGGGTCATCGTCCACCACGGCGAAGGAGTTGAGCAGCAGGATGAGGGTGCGGTACTCAGGATAGAGGGCTTCGCGGGCCTTCTTCACCGCCTGAGCCTCGGGTGCCGCGTCGTTGCGGGCGGTCATCTGCTGGCGGAGCTCCGCCTCGATGGCTGCCAGACGGGTCATGGCGGCTGTCAGTCCCAGCGTCTCGGCATCGGCCTGGAGCGACGGGGTGGCATCCCATTCGCCGCAGAGCTGCTCAATCTTCGACCACTCCGAAATCATGTTCTCCGTCGGGTCGATGCGGTGCTTGCGGATGAACTCATAGAACCGGTTGGCGGCCGACTTCTTCGCCGAGTCGAAATCCATGCGGCGGTAGGCGTCGGTCACCCCCTTCACGCCATAGACGAGCTGGTCGCCCTCGGAGTCGAGCCCGGCGATGACGGCGGTCTCTTCCGCCTTGAGCTGCTGGGCGTAGGCATCGTCGAGCGCACTGTAGCGGCCTCGGTAGCTCACCAGCTGGCGAGCCAATTTGGCAGGTGCAGGGTTCTGTTGGGTGAAAAACTCATCGAATTGGTCGAGCGTGTACTTGCCCACGCTGATGCACACGGCATTGGTCGTGCCTCGCAGGTTTAATTCCTGCACTAAAGAAGGGATATTCTCCATTTTGATAAAATTTAGGTTAGAAAATATAAAAAGTGCCTATTTTAGGGCGTTTCAGCGTCGAAATGTTAAAATCCGAATGGCAAAACATAGGGTATGTCGAGCCTCTCAACGTCGTCGGGAAGGTTTCCATAGGGTATGTCGAGCCCCGAAACATCGTCGGGAAGGTTTCCATAGGGTGTGGAAAGCTTCCCGACATCGTCGAGAACGTTTCCACGGGGCGTGGAAGGCTTCTTTTCATCGTCAGGAACCTTTCCACGGGGTGTGGAGGGCTTCTTTTCACCGTCGGGAAGGTCTCCACGGGGTGTGTTGACCTTCCCGACGATGTCGAGAGCTTTTTATAGGTTAGAAAGCGAAGACTGCACGAACATAGTTGCCGTAATACTTTGGGTAGTTGTACCAACTGCCGCCGAGGAAGAATTCGTAGGCCCACGCTTTGCCGGCTTCGTTCTCCGTAGACGACCAGCAGGTGCGGTTCTCGCTCAAGCTTGCGTTAGACTGTAGGGTAGCATAACCGCCTGCAGCGTCAATCATCTTCTTCCACTGCCCGGCACTCGGCAGGAACCATGCGCTTGTACCCGTGGGATGAGTACCGCTGTTGTAGTTTCTGGCTGCAGTGGCAGCGGCGTGGGTATGGGTATCATGAGCTATAAGCGCTTCGGTATTGGCAATGCCAGCCATGTCGTTGGTATTCGTTGAAGCATCATATTGGTTGCCCATGCAAGTAACAGCAGACTGAGAAGGCTGAGAACACCACGCACACTTGTTGCCAGAGTTGGCATCCGTCAACGCCAGGCCCAGACCCTTGTACGTGGCGCTGCTGGCATCGGCACTGCCGGCTGCACCCACATAGGCTATCAGGGCCAACGCGGTGGTGCCGCCTGCTTCGACAGCGGCAGCGTCGGCATAGACATTGCCGTCGGCACCGATTATCTTGCCCACATCCTCGGCAGTGAGACTAGCATAAGGACTAGCTGGAGCCGGAACGTTCGTCCAGTTATAGATGTTGCCGGGCTGAAGTGCTTTATTGCCGAGAGACACCTCAATGCTATTATTGTAAGTAAGAGTCCATTCACTTCCGTCCGTATCTTTTTCTACAGCTATAGCAAACGTGGAGATGCCACCTTCATCGAAAGTCATTTCAACACTGCCGCCATAATACGCAGATTTTGTTTTGTTCGCAAGCACTGGAGACCATGTTGCACCTGCTGCCATACCATCATTCTTATAGGTGAAATTGACGATGGCATTCTGGGGAGCCAGAGCGAAGCCGTCGATGTAGGCCCTTGCCTGCTCTAAGCTGAACTGCTCGATGGCGGTAGCCTTGTCGGCGGCAACGGCAAGTCCATAATTGTCGTTGTCCAAATATTCAGTATAAGGCTGACCATAACTCTCGATAACCAAGAAGCCATAGCTCTCGTAGCCAGCAGGCAGCAGGGTTGCAATGACATCGTCTAGATGATTGAACAGGTCATCGACACTGTTCCACTCATTCAAAGTAGCAATATTGCCGCTGAAATTTCCGTCAGACACATAGGTCAGTGTGCCGGCAAATGGTCCTCCGGATTCGTCATGTCCTTCCACAAACAGCTTGTCGCCCGCACTGAATTCAAGCTTCCTGGTCTCGCTGTTATACGTGGCGCGGGTGCCCTCGTCGCCCTGACGGGTCACCTTGACGGTCACGGGCAGGGTGTAGCCCTTCCCTGCTGTGTTCTGATTGTTATTGACTACATCGTCGTCGCTGCTGCACGCGGTGGTCAGCAGCATGGCTGGCATCATCATGGCCAGTGCCAGCGTCTTGAAGATTGTCTTTGTATTCATTGTCTTCTTCTTTCTTTGTGGTTAATACTCGGAGCGCTGCAGGACATTATTCATCGTCCCAATCATTCTCCGTAAACGTGTTACTCATTGTGGCTTTCACGCTTGTCGGGCTTGCATTCAGCATCTGCGTTTTGTGTCTCAACTGGACGACCTGCGTCGTCGGTTTTTCATAAACTTTTCGTTTCATGACTTGTTTTGAATTAAAATAATAATAATTGAGTTAATAAAATATTGTTATTGATCACTTTTTTCTGTTCCGTCAGCCAGCGCACACAAACGCCAGCATCCTGTCACCGACCTCAGGCCGGTGACAGGATGCCGTCGCTCCCTCTCCTGTGTATAGGAGTATTAGTAAGTAAGTAAGTAAGTAAGTAAGTAAGTAAGTAAGTAAGTAAGTAAGTAAGTAGCAAAAATATTGGAATGGCCAAACTTTTCAGCCATTATTTTCACCACGTTCACATTATTTATATATATTACTCGCTCACTCATTGTATGGGTCTTGGTTTCGTTTTCGGCTGCAAAGATACAATCATTTCTCATCACCTCCAAATTTTTTCAGGAAAAAGATGTCAGCGCTTCACCTTCACGGGCTTCGACTCATTGTGGAGTCGGTCAAGCACCGTGATGACAATGGTCGCATCCCGTTTGACTGATGACGGGAGCGTGTAAGTAGTGGCGCTGGTGATGGCAAGAATCTTCTCGGAGTTGTCGAGACGAATCTTCTCACCTTTGTCAAAACAATAAATCACATATTGACGGGCACGGTCAAGTTCCTTCTTGGCATTGGGGGCCTCCCATGTCAAGACGGTGCCTGTCATGGCAAAAGTGCGTGCATTCACATTCTTGGGTTTGCCGGGCGCCTTCTTGTCGATGAAGGGCATGAGGGGCTGGAGGGCAGGTGTGGAATGATACATCTGCTGAAGCACGGTGCGGTAGTTGCCGGGATTGTTGACACAGGCCGCAGCATACCACTGGCAGGAGCCCTGGATGTTGGGGAGGGAACGCTGCAAGTTGTACTTGACGAGCATCTGATGGGAGTTGGGGTTGTTGGGGTCAACACCCTGAACCGTACGTTCGATGTCCTGCCCGATGAAGAGCGGACGCCCTCCGCAATAATCGTTCCACCAATTCAGCAGCACTTCATAATCTGCGGCCTTGGTGCCTATGTTCCAATAGACTTGAGGAATGTTATAGTCAATCCATCCCTGCTTGACCCAATAGACGATGTCGGCATAGAGGTCGTCGTAGTTCTGAGTTCCGGAGGTGGCACTACCCTCTCGGCAGTTCTCTCCCGTAGGACTATTGCGATAGATGCCAAAGGGAGAGATGCCAAACTTCACCCACGGCTTGACCTCGCGCACCAGCTGATGCAGGTCACGGATGAGCAGATTGACATTATCACGCCGCCAGTCCTCGATGGAGGCAAATCCACGCGGGTCGGCGTCATAGTAGGACTGATCGGGCAACGGAAGCCCCTTGACAGGATAGGGATAGAAATAGTCATCCATGTGGATGCCATCGACATCATAATGCTGAAGAATATCCTCAACCACCATGCAGGTGTAGGTGCGGTTCTCAGGGATGGCTGGATTGAAGATGTAAAGCCCGTCGTACTCGAACATACGCTCAGGGTGACGCACCGCAGCATGATTCTGTGCCAAAGCAGTCGTTCCCTTGGTTTTGGCACGATAAGGATTGATCCATGCATGACACTCCATTTCGCGCTGATGGCATTCATTGACCATCCATGCGAGAGGGTCCCATCCGTCGGCAGGAGCCACCCCCTGTGTGCCTGTCAGATAGCGTGACCAGGGTTCGTAGGCAGATTTGTAGAGCGCATCCCCCTCGGCACGTACCTGAAAGAGGATGGCATTGATGCCACATTGCTGGAGGGTGTCGAGTTGGTCGGACAGCATCTGACGAAGCTGAGCGGGTGTCTTGCCCAGATACTGACCATTGACACACTGAATCCATGCACCACGAAACTCGCGCTTAGGGTTGGCGGAGAACGACGTCAGAAGCGAAAAACTTAAAATGACGAGTAAAAGTATTCTTTTCATAGGGGATGGGAATAATGGAAGTTATGAGAATGATGGAAATCTTACAAGAATGGAGTGAGGAGGTTGCCAAACCAACCTTGGAACTTCTTGCCAGTGGAGCGCGTACCCCAGTAACCCTTCTGCATGGGGGTTGAGGATTTCAGCTGCTCGTTGAAAAGGTCGGTAAGTTCCTTGGTGGTCTTTTTGCTGAAAATGACCGTATTCACCTCGTAGTCGCATCGCAAGGAACGAGCATCCATGTTGCTGGAACCGACGGTGCAGTAGAGGTCATCAATCATCATGATTTTAGTGTGGTGAAAACCTCCGTGGAAGAGATACACTTTGGCACCACGTTTGGCAAGGTTATTGCCCACATAATGAGACGCCTCTGGTGTCAAAGGAATGTCGCTCTTGGCAGAAAGGAGAATCTGCACATCCACCCCACGGTCGATGGCACGTTTCAGCGCTTTCCTCACACGATGGGTGGGTACAAAGTAGGGATTGATGAGGAGCACCTTATGCTGGGCTGTGTTGAGCATCTCAGCAAAGAGGTCGCGTATGGCATCGGGCGTTTTCCCAGTATGGCGGTCAATGATGGCCAAACGCTGGTTGTCATCACTGGTAATCTTGGTGGGGAAATACTTCTCACCTACAATCTTTTCTTTCGTGGACTTATACCACATTCGGCAGAAAATCTCATGCAACTCGTTCACCACCGGTCCCTCGATGTGCATGTGCATATCATGCCAATCACCAATCTCTGGAATGCCCTCGATGTAGTAATCAGCCACATTCATACCTCCTGTGTAGGCAACCTGTCCGTCAATCACCACAATCTTACGGTGGTCACGAGGTATGATGTGATTGACCCATGGAAAACGGATGGGGTCGAACTTGACCAATTTGATGCCCAATGCATTGATGGAATCATGCATGTGAGTCTTGATCGGCTGGTTGTTGGAGGAATTGCCAAAAGCATCATACAAGGCACGCACCTCCACGCCTTCCGCTGCCTTCTGTGCCAAAAGATGGAATAAGAGTCCGGCAATGGAATCATTGCGGAAATTAAAGTATTCGAGATGAATGAATGATTTGGCATTGCGCACCGCCTCAAACATGTCTTCAAATTTATCATGCCCCGTCTTGAGCAAATGCACCGAATTACCATCATAGATCTTCACCCCTCTTGCACGCAAGTGGGCAGCCATGATGGAATCGGATGTTTGGGCATGCACGAGAAAAAAGCATTGTGTCAACCCTATCAGTAAAAGCAAAAACTTTCTCATCGTTCTACCAATTTATTGGAGTGATACCATGTTGTTGTAAATACTGATTACAAATACTGAAATGGTGATTGCCAAAGAAACCACGATAAGCGGATAATGGCGAAGGGTGTGCAGAACGCAGGATGCAATGCTTGGAGGCATCAATGAGCGGCGCCTTGCTTTGTGCATAACAGCCCCACAAGATGAACACAACATGTTCCCGTTCAGCACTAACTAACCGAATGACAGCATCGGTGAACTCTTCCCAACCATGCTTCTGGTGGCTGGCAGCCATGTGGGCACGCACCGTCAACGTAGCGTTGAGCAACAACACACCCTGTTTTGCCCATCGGGTCAGATTGCCCGACTCTGGGATGGGCTTGCCAAGGTCAGTTTGAATCTCTTGAAAGATATTGCGCAATGAAGGAGGGAACGGAATGCCATCATTGACCGAAAAGCACAAACCATGTGCCTGTTGTGGCTCATGATAAGGGTCTTGACCAATGAGCACCACTTTCACATTGGGCAGAGGGCAGAGATTGAAAGCATTGAAGATAAGGGAACCCGGAGGATAGCATGTTCCTTGTGCATACTCCCTCTTGACGAACTGGATGAGTTCCTCGAAATATGGCTTGTCAAACTCTGACTGAAGTTTTTCGAGCCATGTTGATTCTATCTGTACCTTTGCCATCTTACCTCAACAATCACCTCATTCCACCAGTCCTGCCTTGAGCCATGATGCTACAAGCTGCTTCACATCCTCCTGTGCCTGAGGCTCCTCTACTTCATACTCATCCAATAGCAATTGAATCATATCCTCTTCGGTGAAGTCCTTTTCCGCCACTTCCTTCCAAAGGAAAGCAGCAGATTCGTTCAACGTAATGACTTTCGTGAAGTCGATATTCTCCACTCCATGTGCGATGATGATATTCTCACCACACACATTACGCAACTCAAAACCTTTCTTTATCTTCATATATATTAATATTGTAAGTTTCGTTATAGTTAAGCCATCGTTTTCTTGGTCCAGCGTTCTGGCCATTGGTGAAGCCATAACAAACGATACAACGCCAACAAGTATCGTCTGATGGGCAGCAGTTGAGGCCATACGGAGGAATAACATTTCCATGCTTTGGATGTCGCCAACGTGTAAGTCTTACCTTTCCGCACCACCTGCAGCAACTTCGCCCGAACATTTGCTTCGGGAAAAACTTCTGTCCCTTCAACATTCCCATCACCCCGCATCGTCACCATACCCTCTTTGATGGACTCGATACGATGGCACACAAAATGACCTTCCGTCACTTCTGCCAGTATCACATCACCCACCACAAGGCTATCAACCCGACCAAACACCAACTTGTCTCTGCCATCCTCAATGAAAGGGCGCATACTATTCCCTCGTGCCATCACAGTGGCTGTATGTCCCTCCTGAATCAGCTGCACCACCTGAGGCAAGAAGATTGCGTTCTCAACCGTCAATTTATCCATTCTTCAATCCTTCCACGCTCCATATTTCTTTCGCGTCATGGCTTCATAACTCATTCGCACCGCATCCTCATTCGGCAGATTCTCCAAGAAATACACAGGAACGAGCTCCAAAAGTTTCGCTACGGTGTCACTGGTCCCCACATAATCGCGCCTGTCCCATTTCATCACCGAACACGAAGGCAACAAAGATGCATACCCATCCACAATCCTCATCTGTTCTATCTTATTGTAGGGTGCCTGTTTTAATTGCAGGAATCCTCCGATGGGTGCTTCCACATCGCGGTAACAGGGAGTCTTACCACTCCAAGGAGATCCAAACACACGCGCCACACCATCTTCACACACCCTCACCACAGGATTGTCGTCGTTCATCAAGTCTGTATCTGGAACATATTTTAGCCAATTATGCGTATGCGTGCTCTTTCCTGTTCCGCTCACACCGAGGCAGAGATAACCTTTTCCCTCCTTTCTCACTACAGAGGCATGCATCAGCACAGTCATCTTGTCAGCACCAGCAAAGGCGTACATCATCATCAAGGCATTATTCAATCCAAAATTACGCATGGATTCATCACCATTCAAACAGATCATAGCAGAGGAGAAATCAGCCTGTGCCTGCATCAGGCAGCACTGCCGTCCATTAACGTCGCTCACCAGAATCTGATACTCACCATCTTCCAACCGATATACCCCGTGATTATTGCCTCCACAATCAAACTGTCCAATCTCCTTTCCCTTCTGCACAGGACGCCACGCATCATCTACCGTCAGTTCAAAGAGCAAGGGTTCATCCTTTGGAACTTCAAGAACCCGAAAAGGCTCGCTCGATGGCAATAAAGCTACCGTGTTCTTTTCATCACGGAAGTTCACACAATAATGATGACGCCCTACTCTATAATAAACTCTCATGTTTGTGACCTCTGAATCGACTTATTCAAGCATAGGCCAGACAGCTTTTGCCCAAGATGTTGTATAATAGTCTGTATTGAAAGACGTAGATGCATATTTCTCAAATGGAATGAACATGGAGACTCCACAGCATTGCGCATCATCAATATCGAGACGTTTGTTCGGATAGTCACTATACCACTTGCTTGTATGCATACAAGTGAACACCTTGTCTGCCTCTACCTTCCAATTGGCATACTCCTCTTCACTAAGCACCTCAAGCATGATGCCCTGCATATCAAGGAAATCAGGATAGTCTGTCGTCCATCTACCATACCAAAGATAGTTTTGTAAAGATGACGTGTTCAGTGCCAGCATTTCTGACTGATGGGCATGTACTATCGGTCTCATGTAGGCTGCAAAGTCATCCAAAGCACTTGTGTTCACTGACGAAATCACGGCACCATACACATTTCTGACTGGACCCTCAAAATATTCTCGATAATACGCTTCTAGCATCTTATTCACGTAGTCATCTTTCCTAAACATCGCCTTCACCAATGTTTCATAGTTGGCACCAGGTGACGGAATTTCCGCAGGGGATGCAATCAAATATTTAGTTATATGACGCAATTCGTATGCCACTTCTATATTTTGCATTAAACAAGCATCAAAGAACATGAAATCGAAATCTTCTCCCTCCAAGGCCACAGCCATATCATCTATATTCATCTGATGACCGATATTCACATTATTGTCATCTACATTACGTCCATTATCCACACCAAAAGACTTTCTCCTCGACGGGGCATCACTGGTTCTATCACCCGAATATGTGGAAGGGAGCCATCCTGTTGCATGCGACCACATCACCAGTCCATAACTATCCGCAGGATAATTGGTCTTAGCATAGTCAATAAATGATTTCAATTGATTTACAGACGAAGAATTCACGTCCTCTTCATACGTCATAACTGGATCCAAATTTGACAACACATCTTTCAAATTTGACAACGCATCTTTCTTGGTTGTTTTATCCACCACATAAATGCGAGGCAAGTCCAGGTCATCCAAATAAATCACCAATTTGTCACCAGCATACAATGAGTCGTTGTTCATACCAACCAGCATCTCCCTCACATCTGAAAGCGCACTCCAGTTCAGAGAATTCTCCGCCACCATATACACCATCACGGTGCGGCTTTCTGCATAAGGAGGGGGGACTGATGGTGTGTCATCATTATCAGAGCAGGCAGAAAACGAACAAGTTGCAACAATGAACATTAACATTGCTGCAACTATGTCATACACTCTACGGAAAAAAATATTCACTTTATTCATTGACAAAAGAATCCAATGGATGCCTAAACTGAAAATTATCTAACGGAACTATCTTCGTGTAGGAATTGTCAAGATAACGCTTTTTAATCTTGTAATATTTCTTCGAGAGTTTTTTCCTACTTGTAGAATAAAACACACAAGTTGTCTGATGGTCTTTCTTGAGCGTTCCCTCCATGAACTCCTTCAACTGCAAACTAAACTCAGAACGGAATGGTAGGAACTTGGTCTTTTTCATCAAGTCGAGGCTATCCACCTCATTGATAAACGTGATATAAACCACTGAATCCGTCAACTGCTGGCTCACACCAAAGATATACACTTTCCCTTTGCCTCTGCCATATTGTGTCGGCTTCTGTTTCGCCATCATTAGCATTGGCAACAGCAACATCATCAACAATACCAATCTTCTCATCGCGGTGTCTTTATGATTATGATTCATCATCCCAAATAAGTCTTCAGAAGACGGCTCTTCGACTGTGAGCGCAAACGGCGAATGGCCTTCTCCTTGATTTGGCGTACACGTTCACGGGTCAGATTGAAACGATCTCCAATTTCTTCCAATGTCTTCTCGGGTTCACCCAAGCCGAAGAACATCTTGATGATTTCCTTTTCACGTGTGGTGAGTGTGTCGAGAGCACGTTCAATCTCTTTCTGTAAGGATTCTGTCACCAGGGTGCGGTCAGCCGAAGGAGAGTCTGGATTGGACAAAATGTCCAACAGGCTGTTGTCCTCTCCTTCCACGAAAGGAGCATCCACACTAATATGGCGACCACTCACCTTCATCGTATCTGCCACCTTATCGACTGGCAAATCGAGTTGTGCAGCCAATTCTTCTGGTGAAGGACGACGTTCATTTTCCTGTTCAAACTTCGAGAAAGCCTTGCCAATCTTATTGAGCGAACCCACTTGGTTCAGAGGCAGACGAACAATACGGCTCTGTTCTGCCAATGCTTGAAGAATGGATTGGCGAATCCACCAAACGGCATAACTGATGAATTTGAAACCGCGTGTTTCGTCAAACTTCTCGGCAGCTTTAATCAGTCCCAAATTGCCTTCATTGATAAGGTCTGGAAGGCTCAAGCCCTGATTCTGATACTGCTTTGCCACAGAAACGACGAAACGAAGGTTCGCTCTTGTCAGTTTCTCCAGAGCCCTTCTGCCCTCGATACCACCTTTGCGAATCTTCGCAGCCAATTCTACCTCTTCCTCAACAGTGATTAACTCCTCACGCCCGATTTCCTGCAAGTACTTATCCAACGAAGCACTCTCACGGTTCGTGATTGACTTGGTAATTTTTAATTGTCTCATACTTTACGCGTAAAAAAGCGTGCAAATATAGCTCATTTTTTTCGATTATTCAAATCTTTCACATAATTTATGATGGAATATTACCATTTTTATCGCAATAAGCGTGTGAAAGTTTCAGGATACGGTGTTTCAAATTTGAGTTCTTCGCCAGTAATGGGATGTCGGAACGCCAATCGATAAGCATGGAGACAGAAACGGCCGACTGGATTGCTGCGTTCACCATACACTTCAACAGTACTGCCATATTTATGATCACCAACAATAGGATGATTCAAGTCGTGCATATGAACACGGATTTGATTCTTACGTCCAGTTTCCAATTTAAACTCCACCAAAGAGAAACCATTTTTGCGTTGAAGCGTACGATAATGAGTGACAGCCTGCTTGCCTCCATTGTCATAGGGCGCAGAATAGGAAATGAACATTCGGTTGTCGCTAATCCACGAAGTGACAGTTCCCCTGTCTTTCTCCATCTCTCCCTGAACCACAGCGATATAACGACGGTCTGTCACGATGTCTTGCCAATTATCCGTAAACATTTTCTGGATATCGCGACGCTTGGCAAAAACAAGAAGACCAGAGGTGCCACGATCAAGACGATGAACCGTGTGGACAGAGAATGTACGATTTTGGCGTTTCACATACTCATCCAGAATTGACTTGACATTTTCATGACGGTCACCCTGCATGGCATTGGTAAGGATGCCTTCTTTCTTTTCAATGACAAGAAGAAAGGCGTCTTCGTAGATAATGCGTACCCAAGGATTAGTAAAGGCATGCTTGTGGCGGTTTTTCGCCACCTGCACAATCTGTCCTGGTTTGAGAGGGTAATTGTATTGTGTAATGATTTCCTTGTTGACATACACCATGCGCTGACTGAGGTATTCCTTCGCTTTGGTACGTGAAATTCCAGAAACTGCATTCATCAAGAACTGCATAAGTTCTGCTGGCTCCTTGACGGTGTAAGTTGTATAATGATTGGCGGCTTTATAATCGGAATAAGTGCTCATTTTCTTTTCTCTAATAAAACGACATTTTCCACATGTTGTGTGTGGGGGAACATATCAACGGGTTGTACTTTTGTTACTTTGTAATCAACATCGAGCAATTGTAGATCACGTGCCTGTGTGGCAGGATTGCAACTGACATAAACAATGCGCCGAGGAGCGGCAAAAAGGATGGTGTCAATGACATCTTGATGCATACCAGCACGAGGTGGATCCGTAATGATGACATCGGGACGGCCATGAGCTTCAATAAACTCTTTGTTAAGAATATCCTTCATGTCACCAGCATAAAAAAGAGTGTTGGAAATACCATTGATGTCAGAATTGACCTTAGCATCTTCAATCGCTTCTGGAACATATTCGATGCCGATGACTTGCCGAGACTGACGAGCAACAAAATTGGCGATAGTGCCTGTGCCCGTATATAAATCATACACCAATTCGTCACCTGTTAACCCTGCAAATTCACGAGCCACTTTATAAAGTTCATAGGCTTGATCTGTATTGGTCTGATAAAAGGATTTTGGCCCCACTTTAAAACGTAAGTTTCCCATCTCTTCATAGATAAAATCTTTCCCTTTTACCACATGAATTTCTTGATCGGAAAATGTATCGTTAGCCTTATGATTATCAACATATAGTAGTGAAGTAATTTGAGGAAAGGTTTCACTTAAATGTTGCATCAAATCATCAGCTTTTTTTTGCTCTTCTGGTGTATCAATTCGGAACTGCACAAGGAACATCAATTCGCCCGTGTTCGAGGTACGAATCATGAGTGAACGAAGCAGTCCTTTGTTTTGTCGGAGATCATAAAATTCAAGTCCATGCTGGAGGGCATATTCACGAATATCGTTACGGATCCGGTTGTTAATATCGTCCATCAAATGACACTCTGTGATGTCCAAAATCTTGTCGAAAGCCCCTGTGATATGAAAGCCAACAGCGTCCATCACATCATAACGGATATCTTGCTTCACTTCCTCTTCCGTAAGCCATCGTTTATTGGAAAAACCAAACTCCAGTTTGTTGCGGTATCGGTAAATCTTTTTGCTACCGAGAATCGGCATGAACTCTGGCAGTTCAATCTTTCCGATACGGGTAAGGTTGTCATACACTTGCTGCTGTTTGGCACGAAGTTGTTCTTCATATTGAAGGCACTGCCACTTACATCCTCCACACACGCCATAGTGGCGGCAACGAGGTTCTGTACGAAGGGGCGATTTTTCATGAATATTGACTGCCACTGCCTCCATATAAGAACTCTTCTTTTTCTTCACTTGCAGGTCCACCACATCACCAGGAACGACGAATGGCACAAACACCACTTTGTCATCTATTCTTGCCAAAGCTTTCCCTTCTGCAGCACATGCCGTAATGGTGACATTTTCAATCAACGGGAGCTGTTTCTTTTTATTACGAGCCATAAAATTGTGTCATATAATGTTAATTTGGCTGCAAAGGTAAGAATATTTGGGGATTAAGACCCCATATTTGAGAATTTATCTCTAACTTTGCAAAGCAAAAAGTTTCTTTTTGTCATATTTGCGAAGAAAATGGAATATCAAAACATAGTGAAATGGGGATTCATCGGTTGTGGTGAAGTGACGGAGAAGAAGAGTGGTCCCGCATTCGGTAAGATTGAAGGAAGTGAAGTCGTGGCAGTCATGAGTCGCGACAAAGAAAAGGCAAAATCATACGCTGAACGTCACGGCATCAAGAAATACTATGCTGACGCCCAATCATTGGTGAGCGATCCTGACGTGACTGCGGTATATATTGCCACTCCCCCATCCTCCCATGCCACATTTGCCATCATGGCCATGAAAGCAGGCAAACCTGCCTATATCGAAAAGCCATTGGCAGCAAGTTATGAGGATTGCTTGCGAGTGAATCGCATCAGCGTACTGACAGGAATTCCGTGCTTCGTGGCATTTTACAGACGCTACCTGCCCTATTTCGAGAAAGTGAAACAGATTGTGATGGGTGGAGAAATCGGGAAAGTATTGACAGTACAGATACGTTTTGCTGTTCCACCAAGAGAGTTGGATTACAAAAGTGGAAAAGAATTGCCGTGGAGATTGCAGCCAGAAGTGGCTGGAGGAGGTGGATACTTCTATGACCTCGCGGCACACCAAATAGACCTGCTGCAATATTGGTTCGGTCCAATTGTGGAGGCAGAAGGATTCTGCCAAAATATGGCCGGACTCTACAAGGTGGAGGATACGTTCAATGCCTGTTTCCGTTTTAGCAACGGACTGACGGGTAGTGCGTCATGGTGTTTTGTGGCACATGGGTCAGCACGAAGGGACCGAATCTCCATTGTCGGCACAAAAGGTAAGATTGTATTCTCCGTATTTGATTACGAACCTATCGTGTTGGATACAGAACGTGGACAGGAACAAATCATTGTGCCCAACCCACAGCATGTGCAGATGGGGCTCATCGAAAAAGTGGTCAAACATTTGCAGGGAAAAGAGGCATGTGATTGCGACTCACTCAGTGCCACACCCACCAATTGGGTCATGGACCGAGTATTGGGAAAGATCTAAGAAGACGAAAAAACTGAGTTATGCGTGAAGGACTGAAAAGAATCTTGTGTGCAGCATTGCTGATGATTGCGATATGCTCAACAGCAAGTGCCCAAGATGATTCCACACACTGGGCAGAGGATGTTGGAGAACAGACTTTGGACAGTGTTGTGGTGACAGAAAAGAAGAAAAGACAGCCCCTTCCTTTGCGCATCCTCACTGGTGTAGAAAACTTCTTTATGGGGTGCGATACAAATTACGTTACCCCACAGAAGTATAACATAACCACTCAGTTGGAGTTGTCCTATTGGCACGACTATTATTTCCTGCGGTCATCGCAGACAGGCAACACCATGGTGATCCAGTCTGATCCGTCAGTCATTCTCGGAGGATTCGTCTATTACAGCATCTTTGGTTATGGTGCTGTATGGAACCTGAACGATATTGGCATTAAGGCAGGAAAGACAAACGGCACATCATTGAGACAGACCCTCGTCATTCACACCGCAAAAATCTTTGCCGAATATTATACGTTCAATTCGGGGAAGGGTGCTGAAATTAGGAGTGTAAGCGGCATAGATACCAAGGGGAAAGACAGGAAGTTCCATGGTTTGGATTCCAGATGTAACGGATTCAATGTCGTATATATGTTCAACAATCGCCATTTTTCATGGCCAGCCGCATTCGGGGCCAATGCGGTACAAAGAAAAAGTTGTGGCAGCTGGAGCGTTGGTTTCCAGTACAACCATCAGAACATCACGTTCGACAAGGATGAACTGCCCGACTATATCAAAGAAGATATCGACTCAACGCTGTTGTTCAACAGAGTGAACTACCACGATTACAGCGTGAGTGTAGGATACAATTACAACTGCGTACTTGGACGCAACGTGCTCTTTGCCATATCATTCATTCCCAACATCGGTTACCGAAGGTCAAACATTACAGAAGCGGAGAACATGGGACATTCTTTCCTGAACAATGTATCTACCGACTTGAATCTACGTATGTCTGTCTTTTGGAACAACACAAGGATGTTCAGCGGTCTGATATTCGAGATGCACACCTACGATTATCGAAAGGACAAGTTCGGTCTGACCAACACTTACGGAACACTAAAATATATGTTAGGCGTTAATTTTTGGAAAAAGTCACGCCCCAAAAACTAATTAAACAGAGAATCTGTAATGAATAAGAATGAATTCAAAAACCACAAACAAAAAATAAATATGATGAAGAAAACACTCACTGTCCTCTTTCTGTTGTGTGCATCGCTCTCAAGCAATGCGCAGCAGAGTTGGATTGACATCACTGATGGACACATTATCAACCCAAAGTATGACAACGACGATATCACTACCGGATGGGAGGGTACGGAATTGGGCGCATACAACCCCATGGGAAATGCTGAGCATTATAACAAGACCTATAATTCCTTTCAGACTATTTCTGGACTTGATCCAGGTATTTACCGTGTAAGCCTAAGCGCCTTATACCGTTGTGGTAATTCAGACAATGATTACACGGCATTCACAGCAGCAAATGCCAGCGAGTATCAACATGCCCGCCTGTATGCCTATTCGAATAAAGGCTATTACGACTCACCCATTGTTTTTGCCTCATCAGCAGCAATTGAGAATTCACTTGGCGGAAATACAAAATGTGTAGGACCACAAAGACTATACATTCCCGACAATATGGAAGCTGCCAACAATTGGTTTGAAGCAGGGTATTACAACAATGATGTGGATTGTGAAGTGGACAATGACGGTCAATTAACTATCGGTATTAGAAAGGATGTTTATGTCGAATCTGATTGGACATGTATTGATAATTGGAAACTTTACTATTGGAGCACCTTTATCAATGTAACGTCTATCAGTCTTTCCGAAACCAGTTTAGAAATGTCACAAGGAGAAAAACATGATTTGACTGCGACGGTCATGCCATCCGATGCGACATATCGAAACGTTACTTGGTCATCGTCCAGAGAAAGTATCGCCACCGTGGATAGTAAAGGCCAAATTACAGCAGTTGGTATCGGCTCTTGCTCCATTATTGCTACCGCCAAGGATGGTAGCGGAATAACAGCACGATGCAGAGTGACGGTCAAAAGAGACCCAGCCACATCCGAAAATCTAATCATCAATGAGATTATGGCCGCCAATGTGGATGTGTACCTGGATCCCTCATTTAACTATGGCAGTTGGGTGGAAGTCTACAACCCGACTGACAGAAGTGTTGCATTGGGCGGTCTTTATATCAGTGACGACCCACAGAATCTGAAGAAGAACCGTCTCCTTGACGATTATGGGGTTCTGCCCGCTCACGGCTTCGCCCTGCTCAATTTTGACCATCATGAAGTATGGACAACGCCCTCCTATCGACAAATAGATGACAAGCTGGATTGCGACGGAGGCGACATTATCATCTCTGATGGAGAAAACATCATTGCGCAAGAACATTATGAACAGGCATATTCACGTATCTCTTATGCTCGAACCACTGATGGCGGAGAGGAATGGGGCTTATCCGGCAGTCCTACGCCCGGCGCTTCAAACAAAGACGGTCATTTTGCAGAATACCAACTTTATGCTCCTGTCGTTGACAAGGATGCCCAACTCTTCACGGGAACATTACAGGTAAGTGTCAACATCCCCGAAGGTGCTACGTTGAAATACACCACAGATGGAACTTGCCCGACCCTTACGAATGGGAATGTATCTGAAACAGGCCTCTTCAATGTGAATAACACGGTTTGCTACAGGTTCCGCCTTTTCCAAGACGGATATCTCCCATCGACGGTAGTGACACGTTCTTACATTTATAATAATAAAGTGTACCCCTTCCCCATCATCTCCGTGGTTACAGATAACAAAAATCTTTACTCTTCCGATTATGGCGTGTTCCAACGAGGTCCTAATGGACGCCCTGGTAACGGACAGACGGACAAATGTAACTGGAATATGGATTGGGATAGGCCTGTGGCATTTGAGTATATCACAGAAGATAATCAGTGCCTCCTTTCTCAAGAATGCGACCTCTCTATTTGCGGTGGATGGACAAGATCCGCCAATCCAAAGTCATTCAAACTGAAGGCCTCAAAAATATACGACTTCAATAACTATTTCCCTGCACAATTCTTTAAGGAGAAGCCATACATCAAGAACAAGACCTTACAGATTCGCAATGGTGGCAATGATGGCACTTGTCGCGTGTTGGATGCCTCCATTCAGCAGGTGGTGGCACGAAGTGGTTTTTACGTAGATCATCAGGCTTGGCAACCCGTACATGTGTTCATCAATGGCAGCCACTATGCTGTGCTCAATATGCGTGAACCGAACAATAAGCACCATGCCTATGCGAACTATGGCATTGACACAGACGAGATGGATCAGTTTGAGGTGTCACCCGATTCAGGCTATGTGCAGATGGAGGGCACCAAAGATGCGTTCAATCATTTGTTGGAATTGAGCAAGAATGCGGATGATGAGGAAACGTATGAGGAAATCCGCAACATGTTGGATATAGATGAGTACATCAACTATATGGCTGTGGAACTGCATATCGGCAACTGGGATTGGCCACAAAATAACGTGAAGGGATTCCGTGACCGTAATGACGGTAAGTTCCACTTTGTCCTGTTCGACCTTGATGGCGCATTCAATAACGGAGCTGACAACACGTTCAATACGTTCTTTGGTAAGGAAAATAAACAGTCTGACGAATTGCATGGATATGACTACTCAAGAAAAGTGAGCATCGAGGGAACACGTAACCAGGTACATTTGGAAGTGGTGACACTCTTCAAAAATCTGCTGAAGAACGACCAGTTCAGAAAGCAATTCATCGACTCCTTCTGCATCCTGGGAGGTTCTGTATTCCAGCAATACAAAGTTGAGGAAATTGTATATGACGTGGCTGACTATCTGGCGACAGGTAACTTTGTAAATCCTTGGAGCACGGCGAATAATGTAATGAACAAGTTGGGTTCACGCAACAACGGTGCTACAAATGGATTGAAGAACTGCTCGTACATGAATCTTGGGAATGTGGAACGTCAAAAGGTGCAAATTTCAACAGATGGGGCTTCCGATGCCAAGGTGATGCTGAATGACATAGAACTTCCCTATGCTGAATTTGATGGTTACCTCTTCGCTCCTGTCACTCTGAAGGCTCAAGCCCCTGCGGGTTACACATTTGTCGGGTGGAAATACGCGGGTACTACCAAGACAACAACTGTATTCTCCACTGGCGAAACATGGATGTATTACGACCAAGGTTCATTGGACGAACAGAGCTGGTGGGCATCAAACTATAACACATACACTTGGAAATCAGGAAAAGCACCGCTCGGATATAGCAAGAGCGGTGTCGTCACAACACTCAATTACGGCACCGACTCCAACAACAAACGCCCCACCTACTATTTCCGGAAATCATTCAACCTCAATAGTGCTCCATCTGCAAGTGACGAATTTATCCTCGACTACATTATCGACGACGGCATGATTGTATATGTGAATGGTGTGGAAGCAGGGCGTTACAACATGCCGTCTGGTTCTATTCCTTACGCAGGTTATTCTACCACCCATGCACACAGCAATCCTGACACTGGACAAATGACGCTGACAGGTTCTCTTTTCAAAAAAGGTGAGAATGTGATTGCCGTCGAAGTGCACAACAACAGTTCGACATCGACTGACATTTTATGGGAGGCATCTCTCTCAAGAATTGAAAAAATCGAAGCGCAGGACCTTTTGTCGTTGGAGGCAGAATATACATTACCATCTTCAGGCACACATAACCTCGTCGCCGTATTTGAGGAGATTCCAAGTGAGGAGATTTTAGCTGAGGGTATCACCCCTGTTCGCATCAACGAAGTCAGTGCTGCCAACTCCATTTATATAAACGACTACTACAAGAAGAACGATTGGATTGAACTGTACAATACGACAGACGAAGACATTGACATCAAGGGCATGGAAATCATTCATGTCACAGACAAGTCGAAGCAACCTAAGAGACATGAATTCCAAGTGCCTACTGATGACGAAACGCTCAACACAATCATCCCTGCACATAACTATAAAATCATCTGGTGCGACAAACTCGACATTATTGGAGCAGATATCCACACCGACTTCAAACTGGAAGTCAAGGGAGGAGACGTCATCATCATCCATGAGAACAACAAAGACACATTGAGTTATGAGGAGCATCTTGGCACACAGACCTACGGACGTTATCCTGATGGCTCCAACGACGTTTACGTGATGAACATCCCAACCATCGCGAAAACGAACAAGCTCGGTTCTTACGACACCTATTATGTGAAGCCAGTTGAGCCTATCGAGGAGCCTGATGCCATCCAGTCATACACTAAGGAAGGCGGCATTACCATCGCCTACGTAGATGGTGCCGTCAACATCAAGAGCGAGGATTCCCCTGTTAGGACTGCTGACATTTACAACATGTCGGGTATGAAGATGGCGGCAACAAGCTTCGCACACGGTGGCAACAAGTTCATTTCCCTCGGTGTGTCACAACTTCCGAAAGGCATCTACTTGGTTAGTGCAACCACAGAAGATGGCGATGAATGCCACATCAAATTCATCATAAAGTAAGAAAAAGAAGCATTTTGTGACGAAAAGTGCATATTCTGTAAAAATAATTGATAATAGAATGACGAAGAATGAATTATTTGTTCTATATTTGCAAAACAAATATGAAACAGAGAAGGTCACTCTTCGTCATTCATTTTAAAAGATCATAAAACTACACGGACATGAAAGAAACAATACTCGTAACTGGTGGAACCGGTTTTATCGGTTCTCATACTACCGTAGAACTGCAACAGGCAGGCTACGATGTAGTAATTATAGATAACTTATCCAATTCCAATGCCTCAGTCATTGACGGCATTGAGAAAATCACAGGCATACGTCCCGCCTTTGAAAAGGTCGATTTGAATGACTTTGAGGCAACAGAAGCAGTATTCAAGAAATATCCCATCAAAGGTTGTATCCATTTCGCCGCATCGAAAGCAGTGGGAGAATCAGTGGAAAAGCCCCTACTCTACTACCGCAACAATCTCAACTCGCTCATGAACGTGCTTGAGCTCATGACCAAGTATGGCGGCAAGGGCATCATCTTCTCCTCATCCTGCACGGTGTACGGACAGCCCACCAAGGAGAACCTTCCAGTGACGGAGCAGGCACCCATTCAGAAAGCCTTGTCTCCTTACGGCAACACAAAACAGATCAACGAGGAAATCATCCAAGACTATATCCACTCAGGTGCACCTATCAAGTCTATCATTCTGCGCTACTTCAACCCCATCGGGGCTCATCCGACGGCACTCATCGGCGAGTTGCCAAATGGTGTTCCAATGAACTTGATACCATTTGTCACTCAGACAGCCATCGGCATCCGCAAGCAGTTGAAGGTGTTTGGCAATGACTATAACACGCCAGACAAGACCTGCATCCGCGACTACATCTATGTAGTTGATTTGGCAAAAGCCCATGTGAAAGCCATGCAGCGCGTGCTGGAACAAGACACCGACCCCGTCGAGGTGTTCAACATCGGTACGGGACACGGATATTCCACCCTCGAAATTGTGGAAGGATTCGAGAAGGCAACAGGTGTGAAACTCCCTTGGGAATATGCACCACGTCGCGAAGGCGACATCGAAGCCATCTGGGGCAATGTGGACAAAGCCAACAAGGTGCTTGGCTGGAGTGCCGACACCCCGCTCGACGACATCTTGCGTTCTGCTTGGAAATGGCAAGAGAAACTCCGTGCTGACGGAGTACAATAATATATCCTACAACGTTCTGGTCGTGTACCAGAATCGTTTGTCGTGTTTTATTTTGTGTTTGTGTTGTGGCTATTCTTTTTCGTGAGAAACGGGGTAGCCCTTTTTTATTTCCGCCAACTGGCGGAAACGCTCCATCCTGAAAGGAACAAATCCGCCAGCTGGCGGAAACGCTCAATCTTGAAAGGAACAAATCCGCCAACTGGCGGAAACGCTCAATCCTGAAAGGAATGAATCCGCCAGCTGGCGAATGAAAGCGGACAAAAGCAGCAACAACAACTTTTGTCCGCTTGAGTATTACACCTTATATATATAAGATGTATGCGATACGATTATTTCACCACAATCTTCTTCGATGCGCCATCGTTGTACTTCACGACATAGATGCCTGGCTGACTGAGTGAGCTGCTCGGCAGTTCGGTACCAGTGATGCTATAGACAGCCTTGATACCCGATTGGCTTGAACCCGTTTGAGAATTGATATCCTTGATAGCTGTTTCTTCTTCACCGGCGAGCATGATATTGCGGAACTCCTCAATCTGCTCCTCCGTGATGCCCACTTCCTGTATCCAATAAGTGTCAAACTTATCGCGAAGCATTTCCTCACGTCCTTGTCGCTGTGCAATCTCTTTGCCATCGAACGTCTTGATATACTCAATGAGGTCCTGATGGTCACCGTCTTCATATCCACCCTTTGGACGAAGACCTGCGAATGAGAGTGATGTCAACTCATATTCCAAGTTCATTTGCTCCTGTGAGAATCCAAGGAGACCTTCGAGCAAAACGGATACGAGTCCTGTACGGTCTGCACCCCATACACAATGGTAATAGATAGACTTACCCTCTTTGAGGTGGTTCACGATGAATGGGAACCACGCCTTGAAACGTGCCTTTGAATCTGCATCTTTCAGGTGTTCAACCTTACAGTCGTAACCACCTTCTCTGAGGAAGTAATCATCCTTTCCGAAACCAAATTCACATCTACCTACTCCACCGCCTGCACTATCATAGTTGTTATCCTTACGCAAGTCGATTTCAGCACCCACGCCAAGGTCAATCAGTACCTGACGGTCATCCTTCTCAGATTGGTGGAGACCATTTACCTCACCACCACGGAAGATCTTTCCGTAACGCACTGTTCTACCATCCATAACTTTCCAACCGCCGATATCACGGATGTTGTTGATACTTGGAGCATAAACCATGCGGACTGTACCCTCAACATGAACCTTACCCTGAGTCAGGATTTCTGAACCAGCTTCCACCTTGAAGTAATAGGTGTTGCCTGGAACGAGGTTAGGCATGTAAGCCATATCAGAACCATCAAGAACAAGCCAGCTCTTGGCATCACTAAAGTCTTGCTTGAGACCATACTTCACCACAGCGTCCTTCACCTTGTCAGCAGGAACAGGAACACCAATGTTATGAGGAATGTCAAGACGTGGAGGTGCGGGCTTGAAGTAGTTTCCAATGACAGATGGAGCATCTGGCCTTGAATAGTCGGTGTTCTCCAAGAACTGACGAGCACGGACGTTCTCGATATTGGCAACGAAATCGAGGTTCTGTGCATCTACACACTCAAATTTCGTAAAGTGAGCAGCATCATACTCCTTCATGTCAAAAGCCTCCGTCTTCCAAGTAAATGTGCCAGGAACTCGGTAAACGAGTCCACCATCCCACATGACAGGAAGTTGGTCTGGCTGTGCAGCAGTAATATAGGTTTTCTCGTCAACAGTAATCTCGTCAACATCCTGATCTGTCTTCACGTAGCAAGGAACATTTGCGCTGACGTGATCAACAGGACAAAGCACTGCCGTCTGTGTCTCTACGTCAAGAGAACCAATGGCATAGACAGCCTTGAACTTCGAAGCAGGGATATCACATGGAACAGCCAATGGGGTCAACTCGTTAGCCTTGAACTGCTTCTTCAGCACGATGCCAGCATAAGTGTCGTCGGATACTGCAGGGAGGTCTTCGCCTTCAGCAATAGTGACAGGACCAGAAGCGCCGTAGTAGAGACGGAAGTTATCTACCACAATCCATGAATCAGCAAGACCACTCATCATGGTGATACCGATGGTAAGGTTGCCATCCGTTGCATGATTGGCTGTGAACTCATTCCAATAGTGACCATGCTCGAGTGCCTGTTTAGCAATATCTACAGTTTTGATGGAGTCCGAGCGGTTATTTTCATTGATGTAGCGGCTGTGAGGGAAACCTCTTCCGCTTACGACAGCAAACACATCGGCAGATTTGTGATGCTTACCTTCCAGCATGTAGCATCCATCAGCAAAAATGCTCTTCATCGGCTGTGCATTGCTAGTGGCATCCATATAGATATTTGCCTTCATGACTTCCTTACCACGTTCGTAGTTAGCTAAAGCTTTCTTCCATCCACCACTACGACAGAAGCCCTGCACCTTTATGGTATATTCACCTGCAGGCATATCAGGAACAGCCTGATAGATACGAGCGGTCTGTTTTGCATACGATTCAGCGACATTGCTTGAATTAGCGAAGGAACTACTTGATATTTTCCAGCCTTTGACACCTGTGCTAAATGATGGGTTGGTGAGGAAGCTGGTGATGTCGTACTGACCAGAGAGAGCAGGAACAGCTTTCATCAGTTTGAAGAGTTCAGAACGCATCGTAGCTTTTGCGGCCTCCACATCCTCATCCAACATCTCGCCATTAGCATATTTCTGATTAAAGTCATCCCGAACGGCATAGTATGAGCTTGGATCTGACGACTGATTAGCTATTTCATTATAGAGGTCGAACGGACCATCAGCCACCTCTGAAGCCTTGTAATAGCGTGTCAGGGTGACGTTGGCGAAAGTGAACCAGTTGACATCCTTTGTATTGTTGAAAGATGGCACAGCATACTTCAATGTCAGCTTGCCGTTATTCACGTATGCCCAAACAGTAGTGGTGTAAATAGGGTTGGTGGTGAAGTTGTCAAAGTCTTTACGGGAATACGGCAGTTTATCTGCAGTACGAATCTTCGACCATTCCACAGCCTGCACCTTATTATCATTAGCAGCAAAGTAAGCGTTACAGATGCTTATTTTATCATCACTTTTGGCAAGACTGGAGAGGTATTCCATGTCTGACGAACGATACGTGTTCTGGATGGTGGCCTTGTAGATACCGTTTGGCACTTCGATTGTCTGGGATATCTCCATGGCTGTAGTCTGATACAGTGTCATCGGATAATCGCTCTTGTAGGAGACGAGGTTGCTGCTTTCCGATAATATGTTCACAGTCCAAGAATCTTGGTTCTTGTCCAGCTTAGGATTGCTCACATACTCAATCGCATCTTCCACATTGAATGCTTTCAGAGCCTCTGTGAACTGAGTCATCTTGTCACCTTCAGCTGTCAGATTGATGTCTGCAGCCTTGGCGATTGCTTCGATCTGCGCCAATGTTTGTGCAGCCAAGATAGCGTCACGTTCTGCCTGTGTCAGCAACTGCCATTGTGCATTAACACCAGACAAATCCGAACCACTTTTAAGGTTGCCAGTGGCATCAACACCCAGAAGTTCTCCTTCCGTAAATGCTACGCTGTAGCCACCCTCAACTTCATTGATAGCAGCGTATGCAGCACTTGACTGGTCACCCTTGAATGTTGTACCGCTTTGTGCCAAATAACGACCGTTGTCGAGAAACATCAGCGAATAGCCAGAACTTCCAGACTTGATCTCCACAGGAATACCGAACTGGTCAACGTTGGCATCTGTAGTCAAACGACTAAGGAACACCTTGTTGGCGGCGTTGTACAGGTAGAACTTGCCTTCAGGTACGTCTGCAAAAGCTTGAAGGCAAACCATTACCATCATAGAGGCAATGAACCATTTGATTTTTTGTTTCATGATTTAGTAGTAATTGATAATAATATTATAATAAGTAAATATGATGCCCCAAAAACAGATTGGCAGGTATTGTTAGTTTTCAGTCAGCAAAGATACACAATAAATCATTACCCAACTCCATTTCATGAAATAAAGTTTTAAAATAGATGAAAAAAAGATGAAAAATCGCCGAAATAGGCATTCGTCTTTACATTTTCTCCCATGTTTTCACGATGATCATGGTCTTTTCAATACCTATTTCGATTGAAATAGGCGAATTCATGTGTTTTATTTATAAAAAAGTGTATAACTTTACACCCCGAAATGGGTAAAAAAGTAAAAGCAAGCTAAACCTTTCGCCAAAATTTTACATCAAAAGGAAAGTTATTTTAATCAAATCAAATGAAGAAAAGTATAAGTTTGGTTGCATTGGCAGTGTTGTCATGCTTCCAATTTGTTCATGCACAGAGTGCCGCATCAAAACTATTAGTGAATGAGATTATGGCGAGAAACCTCGACATGATGCTCGATCCATCTTACAACTATGGTGGATGGATAGAATTATACAACCCAACAAGCTCATCCATCAGTCTGAATGGATTGTATATTAGTAACGACAAAAACAACCTGAAAAAAGTGCAGATTCCATCGGGCAACGGCTCTGTTCCTGCCAACGGCTTTAAGACCCTGTGGTTCGACCACTATTCCACAGGAAATGAATACAGCACCAATGCGAAGAATCAGATTGATTTCAAAATTGATGTTGAAGAAGACACCATCTATATCTCCGACAGGAACGGCAACAAGCTCATCGAACAAATCTGTCCGCCGGCTTATGCGCGTTGCAGCTATGCCCGCACTACTGATGGAGGTGACGAATGGAGCTATACTTACACACCAACCCAGGGCAAATCGAATGCCGGTAGCATCTTTGCCGATGAGCAATTATACCTTCCTGACGTTGACCAGACCGGAACTGTTTACACCACGGATTTCGACATCCACGTTCACATTCCAGAAGGAGCCACACTCCGCTATACAACTGATGGGACGATCCCTGATCTTGACAATGGCTCAACTAGCGAGGATGGTGTATTCCATATCGGAAACCAGAAAAACTACGTTTACCGTTTCCGTCTTTACAAAGACGGTTTCCTCCCCAGCGATGTAGCCACACATACTTATATTTATAACTCCAGCAACTACTACCTTCCTATCGTTTCGGTTGTCACCAATCCCGACAATCTCTACGGGAACCAAATTGGTGTTCTCGTTGATGGAACAAACGGCACAAATGACTCTGGCGGCTATAGGTTTGTTCATGGAAAAGACGGGACAAGTAATAAGAATCGTGGATGGGAACGTCCCGTCAACTTCGAGCTGATTGTGCCTAACAATGATAAAGAATATTGTGTGGCACTCAACCAGGGAGTTGACTTAGAGGTGAGTGGTGGATGGAGCCGTCACTTTCCACCTTCCCCATCCTTCAAGTTGAAAGCTGGAAAGTTATATGGTGAGAAATTTTTCTCCTACCCTCTTTTCTCCCAGAAACCCTATACTAGAAACAAGGCCATCATCGTGCGCAACGGTGGTAACGACTGCGAATGCCGCATCGTAGATGCTGCCATTCATGAGATTATCTCCAGCAGCGGATTCTACATTGACTGTCAGGCTTATCAGCCCTCCCATGTATTCATCAACGGCGAGTACAAGTTTATGTTCAACCTCCGTGAGACCACCAACAAAAACTACGCCTATGCCAACTATGGCATCGACACAGACGAAGTGGACCAGTTTGAATATGCGGGTGGTGGCAACTATGTCCAGAAAGCTGGCGACGACGTAGCGTTCAAGAAGTGGACGAACCTCTGCAACGACCTCTCATCCACCCCCACGGATGACAACATCTGGGAACAGATCTGTCAACTCTGCGATATTGATGAAATCTGCAACTACTACGCCACTCAGTTATATGTAGGTTCAGAGGACTGGGTGACCAACGGCAATAATACCAAGGGATTCCGTGATCGTAACGATGGTAAATTTCACTTCATTTTCTTCGATGTGGATGAAGCCTTCAAGCGCACCGACCTCTTCAGCAGATTCGACGCCAACAAAGGCAAACAAAACCAAGGCGGCAACAACTGGTGGTGGGGTGGCGGCTTCAACGAGACCTCCCTTACCGACCTTCTTTCCAACTTGCTCACTCGCCCTGAATTCAGAAAAAGATTCATCGACACCTATTGCATTGTAGCTGGTAGTGTGTTCGATGCTGACCGATCATCGCAAATTATCCACAGCATGGCAGACTTCAGCGAAGCAGCATTGGCGCTAGATGGTTTGAACCCTTGGACGGCAAAAGCTAAACACAACGCTGCCGGCAACAGCATCTCGGGTAATGACTTGCTCGACGATATTACCAACCCGTCGAAACGCAACGTTCGCATGAATGCGATGAAAAATTTCTTCTCTCTTACCGATGGTTATGACGTCACCATCCAGAGTAATCTCGACAAGGCAGTCCTGACACTCAACGACGTGAGGATTCCCACAGGTAAACTCGAAGGTGAGGTGTTTGCACCTGCAGTCCTCACTGCCGATGCTCCTGCCGGCTATGCATTCAAAGGATGGAAAATTGAAGGTGGAGCCAGTACCAATAACACCCCGATTATCAAGGACACTAACATATGGCAATACTACGACCAAGGTTCCCTCGACAATAAAAACTGGCAATCACTCAACTACAGCACCACAAATTGGAAATCAGGTGCTGCACCACTCGGATATAACAACCAAAACAGCGTCACTACGACATTAAACTGGGGTGACGACAGCAGCAACAAGCGTCCTACCTATTACTTCCGTCGTAAGTTTAATCTAACCAATGCCCCCAGTGAACAGCAGACATATACCTTCTCCTATACCGTCGATGATGGATGTATCATCTATATAAACGGTACAGAAGTCCATCGTGCCAACATGCCTGAGGGAACGGTTACATACTCTACATTCTCCCCCAGTACGGATGGTCAGCAGGTTACAGGATCCTTCACAATCGACCCTGCCCTGCTCCGCTCAGGCACCAACGTCATTGCTGTCGAGGTACATAACAACAATGCCCCTTCTACTGACATCTGGTGGTCTGGCAGCCTCACGCTCACTGAATCTGCAGGAGGTGACGGACTTATCAACGCCAACAATCCTGAACTCAACTTGGAGGACATCATCTCAGGCGATGGCCACGCCAACATCACAGCTTGCTTCGAGCCAATTGATGACGAGGAAATTATCGCAAACCGTGAGGAGACACCTTATGCACCTATCCGCATCAACGAAGTAAGTGCAGGTAATACCATCTACGTCAACGAATATTATAAGAAAAATGACTGGATTGAGCTGTACAACCCAACCGACATGACACTCAATGTAGCAGGTCTTTATATCAGCGACAAAGCTGACCAGCCAAAGAAGTATCAGATTCCTGCAGGCAATCCAGAAGTCCAGACCATCATCAAGCCAGGTGGCAAACTCGTCATCTGGGCAGACAAACTTGATTCAGAGGATCTCATCTACACCAACACCCCACTCGGTGTGGTACGCGAAGGCATCTACTTCTCGAACCTCCACTCACAGTTCAAACTCAGCAATGACGTAGGCAAGGATCAACAGGTCATCATCACATGGTCAGAAGAGTTCATCGCTAACAATCAAGCGTATTTCGACAAACATCCATCGATAAAGTACTTTGCTGACCACATCGTTTACGAGGCACATAAGGGCGACCAGACCGTGGGACGCTATCCTGATGGCGGCAACCGCTTGTATGTCATGAACCATCCGACAATCGGACAAAACAACGCTCTCCACTCCTACGACAAATTCATCGGAATGGATGATGGTGTGATGGTTAGTGACCCAACTGCTATCGAAACAATCCTTGCACAGGATAACCAAATTAGCATCCGCTTCGCTGGAACAGGACTCATCATCCAAGGAACAGAAACAACAGCAGTGCTCGACATATACACAATATCTGGTCAGCAGCAACAGCGTCAGACCATCGAATTCATCGATGGCAAAGCTACTGTAGCCATAGGTAGCCTCCCTGCAGGCATATACGTAGCCAGCGTACAGGGATCAAATGGTAGCAAGTCCAGTTGCAAATTCGTCATCAGATAAAGAATACAAAAGCGCGATTTCTGTTATCAGGGATAATCAGCATCAAAAAATCCTCAACAGACAAGAAAAACAATGAAAAGTAACGATAAGCTTCGCGGAGATGTGAAGTGGATAGTATGAGAAGAGAGGGTTGCTTGCGCGACCCTCTCTTCATGTATATACGTTAGTATGATGATGCTATCGAACTGGTGAGATAATATAAGTATAGGTGTAGTTTTGATAAGGCATCTGGTACTCTTGACGTGGCCATGCGCCCCATGAGTTCACACATCCGACACCCATGCTGCGGGCAGCGATGTGAAGGTCGGTGAATGGACGTTCGATGAGGTCGCCACTGTGCCACTGGGCTTTGTTGCGCGAAGGTTGGAGATCGTCCTCTGTGTAGTTGAGGGCTTGCATCTCAAGTGGTTCGATGCCTTCAAAGCGAAGTCCCTTGCCTGCTTTGTTGGTGATGTTCCAGTAGCGGACACAAGTCTTGGTGCCGTTCTCCTGTGGACGGACATAACCCCAGAACTGCTCAGCAACAGTCTGTTTCCAAAGACCGAGGTGCTGGCTGTTGTTGCGGTCAATGTAGTTCTCATGAGGTCCCTTGCCGTAGTACTCAATTTGAGTGAATTCCTTTGGCATCTGCATCTGCATACCGAAACGGAGGAGTTGTGGCATGGTGAGACGACCACGATCATCCTTGCGGTTCTTGGCCTCTTCGCTGACGTTCAGGTCTTGCTTCACAACGAGTTTTCCTTCTGGTGTCATCGTGTAAGTCAGTTTCACCGTAGACTCTACTGCCTGAATATTGTATTCGGCAGTGACCACATAATTCACACCGTCCTGCTTGATATCGAAGGCTTTCCTGTCGAGACGAGGATGCTGCCAAGCAGCGAGACGGTTCTGCATACCTGCACCGAAGTCATTGTCGGTGGCAGCACGCCAGAAGTCGGGGGTGAGTTCTGATTCATCGGTCATCATCGGGGTGCCATCCACATCAATGTATGCCACAAAACCCGTACGCTTGTTGAACGTCACTTTCACGCCATTAGCTGAAAGCACGGCAAAGATGGCACGATCATCGAGCTGAACAGCTTGCTTATCCTGCTGCTGAGCAGTGACAGCTTCAGCTGTTGGGAAAGTGTATGGAGAGAGTTCGAACTGCTGATGAGCGATGACGGTGCCGGACTTGAGGAGTGGTTCATTTTGTGCTAACGTGAACTCGAAGTTCACCAAGACTTCCTGACCCTTGTATGCCTCATTCGCTACAGCTTTAGCTATCGCGTCAACTGTGACAACAGCACGTTGCTGAGGCTGAATGTCCAAACCATTGTTATAGCCAGAAGCTTCCACCTTCCCGTCCACCATGATGGTATAGTTCAAGGAAACGCCTGTCAGCGGACGGAAGAAGTTCTCGTTGTAGATTTCCATTTCTCCCTTCTTGGCATCCTTCAGCGTTGCCCAGATGTTCTGGTAGTAGTACTGAATCTCGTAGGCATGTGGATTTGGCTCACGGTCAGGATTGATGACACCATTGCAGTTGAAGTTGTTGTCGGAGGCGGGGAAACGTCCATAGTCACCACCATAGGTCCAGATGGGCTTGCCCGTGATCTTGCTCGTGCCACGCAGACCTTGGTCGATGAAATCCCAGATGTAACCACCCTGATAGTTAGGCAAACGGCGAATCATGTCCCAATACTCCTTGAAGCCACCACCTGAATTACCCATCGTGTGGGCATACTCGCATTGGATGAGTGGACGTGCATTGCCCTCGCCACAGTAGCGTTCGCAATGACCGTAGTCGGCATACATAGGACAATAAATGTCGGTCTTTCCACGACTTCCAGCCTGCTCGTATTGGCAAGGACGCGATGGGTCGTAAGCCTTCACGAAGTCATAAGCATCCTCGAAGTTCTTACCATAACCAGCCTCATTACCCAATGACCAAACAATGATGGAAGGATGATTCTTTAATACATATATATTATGACGCTCACGCTCAATGTGCATATCGTGGAAACGGGCATCCTTTGCCAACGATTTCTCGCCATAGCCCATTCCATGACTCTCAATGTTAGCTTCTGCCGTCACATAGATGCCATATTCGTCGCACAGTTCATACCAACGGGGATCGTCTGGATAATGGCAGGTACGCACAGCATTCACATTGAGTTGCTTCATCACTGTGATGTCCTGAATCATGCGATCCACTGACACGACATAACCGCCATCTGGATCAAGCTCATGACGATCCACACCTTTGATGAGGATGGGTTGACCATTCACGAGCAGCTGCTGGTTCTTGATTTCCACCTTGCGGAAGCCCACACGTTGTGGGATGCACTCCAAGAGCTTGCTGCCATCATAAAGAGAGATGTATAGATTGTAGAGGTTGGGCGTCTCGGCTGTCCACTTCTGCGGATTGGGAACGAGAAATTCGGCTGTCCCCACCCCTTTCTTGTCAATCTCAAGTGCTCCCACCTGCTTCGGAGCCACATCCTTGCCTGTAGGGTCAAAAAGCTGCAACTTACAGGTCTTGCCTGCAGCATCAGGAGCAGTCAACTTAATGCTCAACTTGCCATCGGTGTAGTTGTTCACGAGGTCGGGCGTGATGAACACATCTTCAATGTGAGCCTGCGGGCGAGCATAGAGATAGCACTCGCGGGCGATGCCACAGAAACGCCAGAAATCCTGGTCTTCGTTCCAAGATCCATCACACCAACGCATGATTTGCATGGCAATAAGATTCTCCTTGCCTGGTATGATGAACTTGGTGATGTCGAACTCGGCAGCCACCTTCGAATCCTCTGAGTAGCCCACGTAGTTACCATTCACATAGAGCGTAAGGTTGGACGTAGCAGAACCAATGTGAATATAAACCTTGTTGCCTTTCCAATCGGCAGGAATGGTGAACGTGCGACGATATGAGCCCACGTGATTGCCCTTGTCCTGCACGGCTGGTGGTTCACCCGTCCAGTCACTGCGCCAAGCGTATTGATTGTTCACGTAAATGGCATCGCCATAGCCGTTCAGTTCCCAAATGCCCGGCACAGGCATCGTTCCCCACTTCGAGTCGTCATACTTCAGTGCAAAGAAATTAGCTGGACGCTCATTGGCGCTCTCCACCCAATGGAATTTCCATTTGCCTTCAATGCTCATGTAGCGGTTCGATTTGGCTTTTGTGTTTGCTTTGGGACTCTGGGACTGCTGTGCCAGCGCCTCTGTCTCATAGGCGAAATAGTTCGCCACGTCAGTCTTACGATTGATCTCGTTCACATTGGGGTCACACCACACAGGCGTTTTCTGAGCCCATGCAGTCATTGCACCCATTGTCAAAACTGACAAAAGAATCTTTTTTGCATTCATAGGTTATACTATTTTATAATATTGATATGTGAGTTTTATGTTTGAATTATGTCTAAATCCCAATGCGTGAACTGGTTATTCGTGGTGATAGGGTTCGCCCCGCATGATGGTCATCGCTCGATAGAGCTGTTCCACAAAGATGAGTCGCACCATCTGATGGGAGAAGGTCATCTTGGAAAGCGAAAGTTTCTCGTTCGCACGACTATAGACCTCCTGTGAAAAGCCGTATGGACCGCCAATGACGAAGACCAGCCGTTTGTTGACCGTTTGCATCTTTTGCTCCATGTAGGTGGAGAACTCCACACTACGCAGTTCCTTCCCGTGTTCATCCAGCAACACGATATGGTCACCTACCTGTAGCTGCTTCAGGATGAGTTCACCCTCCTGCTGCTTCTGCTGTTCAGTGGAGAGATTCTTGGTATTCTTCAATTCGGGGATGGTGATGATGTCGAAGCCTATGTAGTGCTTCACTCGTCCGGCATATTCATCTATCAACTCAACGAAATGCCTGTTCGCCGTCTTTCCGACCAATATCAATGCCACTTTCATCTCGTCACACTCTTTACGCCCTTCACTGTTGCCAATTTCTTCACCAATTGTGTGAGTTGGTTCTGGTCATCAATCATCACCGTCAACTGACCCGAGAAGAGTCCGTCTTCCGATGTCTGGATACTGAGACCACGCATCATCACGTTTTTCTCCTTGTTGAGGATGGAAGTGATGTTGCTGACAATGCCGATGTCATCATGTCCCACCACATGAAGCGTGACAGAATATTGTTTCGAACCCTTGCCAGCCCATCGTGCACGAAGCACACGATACCCCATGCGTTCACGGAGTAACTGTGCGTTGGGACAATCTTTCCTGTGCACCTTGATGCCCCGATTCACCGTCACGAAGCCAAACACGTCGTCCCCGTAAATCGGATTACAGCACTTGGCCAAACTATAATCGACACCCTTCAGATTGTTGTCAAGCACCAGCACATCGGCATTTCCCTGTGCATGATCATCCTGAACGGTTGCCACATAGTTGCCAGCACTGCGCTGTTCCGTAGAGTAGGCGCTTGGATTGGCATCCCTTTCCTGCAACTCCTGATACTGTTCGATGACCGTGTTCACATCCAGCACCTCTTCGGCAATGGCCTTGTAGAACTCAGTCACGTGCTTATAGCCCATCCGCTTGATGAGACGCATCATCAGCGACTCCTCAGGCTCTATCTTCTTGTTTTTGAATTTCCGTTCCAGAGCCTCCTTCGCAAAGGTCGAAACCTGCATCTCCTGTTCCGTCAACGACTGACGAATCTTGGCACGTGCCCTGGGCGTGATGGCGATGTTCAGCCAATCACGCTTCGGCAGTTGCTTCTGTGAGGTGAGGATTTCCACTTGGTCACCACTCTGCAATTGCGTACGAATATGCACATTCTTGCCATTCACCTTTCCACCCGTGCAGTGGGCACCCACGTTGGTGTGTATCTGGAAGGCAAAGTCAAGCACAGTAGCCCCTTTCGGCAACTTGAAGAGGTCACCCTTCGGTGTAAAAACAAACACCTCATCACTGTAGAGATCCACCTTAAAGCGATCCATCAGGCGTTCATCGCTCTCCACCTCATGATTCTCCAAGGCTGAACGGATGTCCTGCAACCAGTCCTCCAATTTCGCGCCACTATCCTTCACGCCTTTATATCGCCAGTGAGCCGCCAAACCACGTTCCGCTATCTCATCCATACGCTCTGTGCGTATCTGAATCTCCACCCATTTCCCTTCAGGCCCCATCACTGTGATGTGCAGGGATTCATAACCGTTTGACTTCGGCACACTGAGCCAATCCCTCAGACGTTTGGGATTTGGTCGGTACATATCAGTCACAATGCTGAACACCTGCCAACAGTCCTGCTTCTCCCGTTCGATGGTAGAATCCAAGATGACACGGATGGCAAAAAGGTCATAGATACCCTCGAACTGACACTTCTGCTTCAGCATTTTCTGCCAGATGGAATGAATGGACTTTGTACGTCCCTTGATATGGAACTTCAGACCTGTCGCCTTCAGTTTCTCCTCAATGGGCGCAATGAAACGGGCGATGTAGAGATCACGGGCAGCACGTGTGGCACTCAGTTTCTCCTTAATCATATAGAAGACTTCGGGCTCCAGATACTTCAGTGACAAATCTTCCAACTCTCGCTTGATAAGGTACAAGCCCAGCTTATGCGCCAATGGGGCATAGAGATGGGCAGCCTCAGTCGCCACACGTCTGCGTTCTTCTTCCTCTCCCTTATCTTTGATTTGTCGCATCAGGTTCACACGGTCAGCAATGATGATGAAGATGACTCGCATATCCTCTGCAAATGACAGGAGCAGGTCACGGAAATTCTCCGTCTCAATCGATGGGTTCTTTGCATACAACTCATTCACACGCAAGATGCCGTGAATGATGTGTGCCACATCTTCACCAAAATCCTTCTTCACCTCCTCGATGCCAATCACACCCACTGACACACAGTTGTGCAACATGATGCTGATGATGGAAGCACGGTTAAGACCAATCTCCTCAGCCGTAATGACAGCCGTCTGCAAGTCGAACAGAATAGGGTTCAATCCAAACTTATCACGATGCAGGTGCTCAGTCTCAACTGCACGAAACAGAATTTCCTTGATTTTGTGGAAATCCTCAGGATTCAGCACTTCCGCCACCAATCCCTGCAACCGCTTTACAGTCTCCACCAATAAGGCACGTTCCTCATTCTTAAATGTAGCCAATTCTTCCATGTCCAAAATCAAATCTGTATTTTGGGCACAAAGTTAGTAATAAAAAATAGAACAAGGAAAGAATGCGGCAACAAATAATCTATTCCATAAGTTTTCCTCATGAAACGATGCGTCAGCGTCACCCTCTACGTGCTTGTTCGATCAGCGCTTTCTGCTGGTCGGTCAGATTGGCAGGAATTGTGACATCAAAAACAATGATAAGATCCTTAGGGGTGCCATCACTTTTAACACCACCTTTCCCTTTCAGGCGCACTTTCTTGCCAGGCTGGGTACCTGGTACCACTTTCAGTTTGTATTTGCCATAACTGCTGCTGACAATAAGGTCACCACCAAGGATTGCTGTCCAAACATCAATAGACACGTGTGCTTCCACTTCCGAAGGTTCTGCAGGTTGACGACGTGCAGAGCGTGTGCGACGATTGCCGCCCATGCCCATGTTGCCAAAGATTTGTTGGAAAAAGTCGCTCATTCCACCTTCGCCACTCATGTTGAAAGAGAAGCCTTCGAAAGGATTGCCTCCTCCACCACCCGAACCGAAGCCTCCAAACGATTCTGCTTGTTTCCAATTTTCACCATACTGGTCGTACTTGGCACGCTTCTGAGGGTCATTGAGCACTTCGTATGCCTCATTCAGCATCTGAAACTTTGCCTTGGCTTTGGGGTCGTCAGGGTGAAGATCTGGATGAAACTGCTTCGAGCGTTTGCGGTAAGCGGCTCTTATATCTTTCTGGGGGGTGTCCTTAGAGATACCCATCACTTTGTAATAATCAATAAATGCCATATTTTCAATTATTTTTTTATGGATAAGCACAACAAAAGAGATGCCAATGAGAATAATTGACATTAGATAATTGTCATTTGACATTTTTTCCTTACCTTTGCAAACCATATGAGTGCAGAAACGAAACATCTGAAGATAATCTTCACGACGGACGTGCATGGAAATTACTTCCCTTACGACTTTCGTCATGACCACTGGGGCAAAGGAAGTCTCCAGCGGGTTCATGCATTTGTGGCAAAGGTCGTACAGGAAAGTCCTGGCAACACGCTCTTGATTGATGGTGGAGATATGTTGCAAGGTGAACCGACTGCCTATTATTTCAACAATCACTGTGAGAACACGCGTCACAAGGTGGCTGACATCTGTAACTATATCGGCTATGATGTGGCAGTGATTGGCAACCATGACATCGAAATGGGCAAGCATATCTATGACAAGTATGTGAAGGAGTGCAGTTTTCCCATTTTGGGTGCAAATGCCATCAATGTGGAAACAGGGGAACCCTATTTTCAACCTTATGAGGTGTTCTACCGTCAAGGACTAAAAATAGCAGCGATTGGCTTTATCACTCCTGCCATACCACACTGGATTCCCAAAGAAATATGGAAAGGACTCCGCTTTGAGGGCATCAGAGAAAGTGCCGAACATTGGGTGAAGACAGTGAAAGAGGAAGAAAATCCCGATTTCATCATCGGGTTGCTACACTCCGGCATGGATGAGGGTATCGTGACAGACGACTACAAAGAGAATGCCACACGGGAAACGGCTGAGAATGTAGAAGGGTTTGACCTTATTCTCTACGGACATGATCATGCCAGCAACATGGAAGAAGTGACCACACGAGGCGGAAAGAACGTGCCATGCATCAACCCCGGCTGTTATGCTTACAGTGTGGCGGTGGTGGATGTGGACTTCCGCATCAATGAACAGGGAAAGGTTACCAGCCATGAAATTTTGTGCACACTCAACTATATCGGTACGTTACATAACCAACATGCCAATTCATTCCGAAGACATTTTTCCTACCCATTCCATGAAGTGAAGCATTTTGCCGCAGAAAAAATTGGCACCTTCCTCAACAGAGTGGACGTGACAGATGCCTATTTCGGCTCCTCAGCATATATCGACCTGATTCAGTCGCTTCAACTCAAAGTAAGCGGTGCTGATATTTCATTCAGCGCCCCACTCTTTTTCAATGCCTCCATCGAGGCAGGTGACATCAAGGTGAGCAATCTCTTTGACCTCTACCGATTCGAGGATCATTTGTACACCCTACTACTGACAGGCAAGGAAATCAAGGACTACCTGGAAATGAGTTATGCATCATGGACGCAGCAAATGCACTCACCTAATGACCCGATGTTGCTCATTAGCCCCATGAAGAGCAATCCTGAGCGCATGGGATTCAAGAACTTCATCTTCAATTTCGATTCAGCCGCAGGCATTTACTATGAGGTGGATGTTACAAAACCTGAAGGTAAGAAGGTGATCATTAAATCGATGGAAGATGGCAAACCCTTCCATATGAATGAAACTTACACAGTAGCGATGACAGCCTATCGAGCCAATGGTGGAGGTGAATTGCTGACGAAGGGGGCTGGATTGACGAAAGAGGAAATGGACTCACGCATCCTGAGCGTGAGCAAATATGATATCCGTCACTATCTGATGGAGTATGTGAAGGAATTGGGCACTATCGACCCACAACCTAAGAACCATTGGCGGTTTGTACCGGAAGACTGGGCGGCACAAGCCAGCAAACGGGAACGGAAAATTCTATTCGGCGAAGGAACAAAGGAAGACACTCTTTGAACGAGTCCAATGATGATCAGTCGGCATCGACAAAGTGCATCATCTTGGACAAGTACTTACCAATAATGTCAAACTCCAGATTGACTTTTGTACCCACCTCTATATCGTGGAAGTTAGTGTTGTCGTAAGTGTAAGGGATGATGTTCACCTCAAATGAATCGTCTTGAGAATTGCAGACTGTCAAACTGACACCATTGACGGTGACACTTCCCTTGTCGACGGTCATGTAGCCTTTCTTTGCCATTTCACGGTCGAGGGCATACTGGAAGCGGAAGGTGTAACTACCCTGCTGGTCTATCTTCGCCACACACTCAGCGGTTTGATCCACATGCCCCTGCACAATGTGACCGTCCAAACGTCCGTTCATCATTATGGAACGCTCCACATTCACCTTGTCACCCACTTTCAGCAAACCAAGATTGCTACGGTCGAGCGTCTCCTTCATGGCGGTGACGACATATTTTCCATCGAAGATTTTTACCACCGTGAGACACACACCGTTGTGCGCCACACTCTGGTCGATTTTCAATTCTTCGACAAACGAACAAGTGAGGGTGAAATGCACATTCTCCTTTTCTTTCTCAATCGCCACGACGGTGGCAAATTCTTCTACGATTCCGCTAAACATAACTTCTAAATTATATTAAATATGTGTGCAAAGGTAGGAATAATTCTTCAATTTTCCTTACCTTTGCAACGAAAATAAAAATAATCAGTCAAATCATTCGATAAACAATGAAACGAAACATCATTTTATTTGCAACTCTTTTGTTGGTTGCATGTCCACTTCTCTTGTTCACCAATTGTAGTAACGACCCCACCATGGATGCCGTAGCACCAACTTTCGAAAAAGTAGTTCTTAGTTCCAATTCCGCAAATGCTGGAGAGTCTGTCACCGCTACGATCACCATCAAATCAATGGGTAAATCATGGTATAGACTCCGCTACACGTGGACACTCACCAACTACGCACAGGATCCTGTTTATACCATCAAGGGGGAAGGCTATTCCTTGGATATGAAGGAACCCACTTTCACCATCTCTGTACCTGATGATGCGCCAGCAGGAACGTATACGTTTAAAATCACCAATCTAAAGGTAGAAGCCAAGAGTCTATTCCCTGATGGTTCCATACAACGCGGTGCTACACTCGAAAACAACAGCACTTCCTTCACCGTCGTTGAGGCAGAGCAGAAATGAACAGATTGAACTAAGAACCAACACTTTCCATTTATGAAGCAATCTTTTATCGTAACAGCAGCCTTTGCAGCCCTGTCGCTATCCGCATCAGCCAATCATCCTGATTCCGTGTATGTACGTCCTGATGTGAAGAACGGTACACGCGATATGCAGATTGCCTATTCCATTGACAAGAGACAGTGGACACACGTGCCTTGTAATCTCTTCGAGAGCGACTATGGCACATGGGGCAGCGAAAAAAAACTATACCACCCTGTCCTCTCTTACGACGGAAAGATATACCGCGCTGTCTTCATCCCCAATCTCAAGAATGGTCAGATAGCCATCACGGAATCTGAGGACTTTGCTCTTTGGAAACCACAGGACTATCCTTATGTATCAGAAAGCGAGTTCCAAAAAATCGTGGCTACCCAAGAGAATTTGTCTAGGACGAATATCATCCGCATTCCTTATAGCGCCTTGGAAAACCTTTTGGCGAAGAAGATGCGTGCAGATCAAAACAACGCTTGGGAACGCGACAACTTTATCGCATCGGGTGCCAGCATCGCCAATAGAGCGGAACCTTTCGAGGCTACACTCACTGTGAACTGGGACAACCGTAAAGCCATCTCTCCCGACCTCATGGGCATCTTCTTCGAGGATATCAGCTATGCAGCCGACGGTGGGCTTTATGCTGAACTTATCCAGAACCGCGACTTCGAATATACAGCAGATGACCACCGTGGTTGGAATGCTCAAACGGCTTGGCGACTTGAAGGCAACGGCACCACATGGAGCATCGAGACCCAGGCTCCTATCCATAAAAACAATGCCCACTACACCAACCTTAAAGCCACTCAAGCCGGTGCTAAACTCATCAACGAAGGTTGGGACGGCATCACCCTCCAAAAGGGTAAGAAATACGACCTTTCCCTCTTCACCAAAGGAGCGGGTTCTCTCCGCATCAGCCTTGTCAGCAATGGCGTTTCCATCGCTTCCACCAAAGTGAGAGCCACCAAAGAATGGAGACAACAAAAGTTCGTCTTAACACCTTCTGTTTCAGCAGATAAAGCAGAATTGGTGATAGAACCACTCGAACCAATCAACATCGACCTTGACTTCATTTCCCTCTTTCCACAAGAGACCTTCAAAAACCATCCTAACGGACTCCGAAAAGACCTTGCCGAAGTGATTGCAGACTTGAGGCCTCGTTTTATCCGTTTCCCTGGCGGATGTGCCACTCATGGTCAAGGAATTGACAACATCTACCACTGGCAAGCCACCGTGGGCGACCTTTGGGAACGTGAACCAGCCATGAATATCTGGAGCTATCATCAGACACGCGGATTGGGTTTCCATGAATACTTCCAATTCTGTGAAGACATCGGTGCTGAACCACTCCCCGTGTTGGCTGCCGGTGTACCTTGTCAGAACTCATGGAAAGGGGGAGCCGGTCAGCAAGGAGGCATTCCGTTTGAGGCAGACCTGAAGGGAAAGCCATCACCCTATACCTATATGGGCAAGCCTCTCACAATGGAAAGTTATTTGCAGGAATTACTCGACCTCATCGAATGGGCAAATGGTGATGCCAAGACCTCTGAACTCGCCAAGATTCGTGCAAAGGCAGGACATCCCAAGCCCTTCAACCTCAAATATCTCGGCATCGGCAATGAAGACCTTATCAGCGATACCTTCCTGAAGCGATATCGCTTCCTCATAGATGGCATCCGCAAAGTACATCCTGAAATCACTATCGTAGGCACCGTCGGTCCTTTCTGGGAAGGCAGCGACTATGAATACGGCTGGCGTGAGGCAAAAGCCAACAACATCCCCATCGTGGATGAACATTATTACAACAGCATCAGTTGGTACTTCCACCATCGCGATTTCTACGACAACTACGACCGCAACGGCACCAAAGTCTATCTGGGCGAATGGGCATCGAAGGGAAACAACGTAGTCAACGCGCTCATCGAGGCTTCCTATCTGACCAATGTAGAAAGGAACGCCGACGTGGTGGTGATGTCTTCCTATGCCCCACTTCTTGCCAAAGAAGGACACACCAGCTGGAATCCAGACCTCATCTACTTCAACAACAAGGAGGTGAAACCCACAGCGAACTACTATGTACAACGCGCTTTCGGACAGAACAGTGGTGACGAATACATCTATGCCGACCTGCAAGTCAAGGAAGGAAACGGCATCAAGGAACGTCTTGACTATTCCGTCGTGAAAGACAGTCAGACTGGTGATATCATCATCAAAGTAGTCAGCCTTCTGCCCAAGGCATCAAAGATCAAAATCAACCTCGGCGAAGAGGCATTGAAGGGTTACAACCACCTGGCCACACAAACGCTGATGTCTATTGATAGTGAACCTGACCGCCAGCGCGAATGGGGACAGAACATCAGCCTCCCCATCAATGTGGACAATCAGTTCAACCTTGACGTACCCTCCTACTCTTTCTCAATCATTCGAATCAAAACAAATACCGACCATCATATTCATTAAACAAACAACATGAAATTTTTAGCCATTCTACTCATGTCGCTGTTCTTCAGTCAATTCGTTCATTCTCAGGGCAAAAGCACGAACAAGGACCTGTTCCATCCGACAGACACCAACATCCAGTTCATCGGACGCATTGAGGATTCTGATCCGAACTTCATCAAGTTCACCTATCCTGGCGTACAGATACGAACGGGGTTCACAGGCACCTCGCTCGAAATGATGTGCAAACTCCACAGTGGCTACTTCATGGCTGAGATTGACGGGGGAGAGCCTTTCAAGATTTCCTTCATTGGAAACACCGTCGTGAACCTTGCCCGTAATCTGAAAGATGGCACCCATCAAGCCATCGTCACCTATATTGGAGAAGGTTACGAGAACCTGCCCGAGTTTCACGGTTTCTTCGTGGACAAGGGCAAGACACTCGCTCCCGCCGCTCCCCTGCCTACACGCAAGATTGAGTTCATCGGCAATTCCATCACCTGCGGCTATGGCATCGAAGCCAACTCCGAAGCGGAGCACTACGAGGAACGAACCGCCAACTACTATTACACCTACGCTGCCAGAACTGCTCGCAACCTTAACGCACAAGCACTCGTCGTGGCACGTAGCGGCATCGGCGTCTATCGCAGTTACAACGGTCCAAAGACGGGCGACAAGGTGAACATGAACACCGAGTATCCCTACACCTTATTATATAACAATAAATATAAATGGGATTTCTCCCGTTACACACCTGATGTAGTTTGTATCAACCTTGGCACCAACGACACGTCCACTCAAGGAGCAGACCCCACCCTCCTGCTCAACGGCTTTAAGAACCTATACCGACAGGTGCGTTCCCATTATTCCAAAGCAAAAATCGTCCTTCTCTGTGGCTGCATGATGTCGGGTGACCAACTCCATTCAGCCCAAGAGGCTCTCGACGCCACCGTTTCCTATGCCAAACAACAAGGCGACTTTGAAGTCTATCGCTTCGATTTCACACCCCACGATGGGAGTCTTGGTTATGGCGCCGACTGGCATCCCTCCATGCGTCAACACGAGAAGATGGCCAACGAACTCACCCCTTTTCTGCAAAAACTAATGAAGTGGTGATGAATTTTCAAATAAAAACGAAGAAAAGTTTGGCAGATTAAGGGAAATGTTGTATCTTTGCAGCCGATTTATGTCGGAAAGGCTCGAACAAGTGGGTACAGAGTGGTGCTCCGCCTCCCGATGGAACCCTAAACAATTCAAAACAAAATGTACGTAATTGCAGAAATTCAGGGTCAGCAGTTCAAAGTTGAAGAGGGCAAAAAGCTCTACGTTCACCACATGCAGAATGTGGAAACTGGCGCAACTGTTGAGATTGAGAAAGTGTTGTTGGCAGACAACGACGGTGTAGTAACAGTAGGAACTCCCACAGTAGAGGGCGCAAAGGTAGTGCTTGAGGTACTTGTTCCACTCATCAAGGGTGACAAGGTGCTCGTGTTCCACAAGCGTCGCCGCAAGGGTTATCGCAAGCTGAGAGGCTACCGTGACCAGTTCACTCAGGTTCTCGTTAAGTCTGTTGTGGCATAATCCACTGACGGACAAGTAAACAAACAAATTTATCAATCAATTTAAGACAGTTATTCAACATGGCACATAAAAAAGGTGTAGGTAGTTCTAAGAACGGCCGTGAGTCACACTCTAAACGACTCGGTTTGAAGCACTTCGGTGGTGAGACAGTTAAGGCTGGCAACATTATCGTTCGTCAGCGTGGCACCAAGCATCACCCTGGCAAGAATGTAGGTATTGGCAAGGATGACACCCTGTACGCTCTAATTGACGGTGTAGTGGTGTTCAAGCGTGGTCGCGAAAACCGCAGCACAGTATCTATCGAGCCAGTCGCTGCTGAGGCTTAACTACTTTTGAACAAGGAAAAGTGATGGGCAATGGTCAATAAGGCTGTTGCCCATCATTGGATTATTAGATATGATGACGAAGAAAGAACGATATGAGCGGTTCATGGCGTATTTTCAAGTAGCCATGCCAGAGGCGAATACGGAGTTGCATTACACGAACCCGTTTCAGTTGCTCTGTGCCGTGATGCTGTCAGCTCAATGCACGGACAAACGAGTGAATATGGTGACACCTGCATTGTTCGAAGCCTTCCCCACCCCACAAGCAATGGCAGCAGCAAGTCAAGAGGAGGTGCTGCACTATGTGAAATCTGTGAGCTATCCGAACAGCAAGGCAACACATCTGGTGGAGATGGCGAGGTTACTGGTGGAGAGACATGGTGGTGAGGTGCCCGGTGATTTCGATGCATTGGTAGCATTACCAGGTGTAGGCAGGAAGACGGCAAACGTCATGTTGAGCGTGGCATTCGACCAAGCAAAGATGGCTGTCGATACGCATGTTTTTCGTGTGAGCCACAGAATCGGATTGGTGAGTGACAAGTGCACTACTCCTTATGCGGTGGAGATGGAACTGGTGAAGAACATTCCTGCTGAACTGATTCCACGAGCACACCATTGGCTAATCTTGCACGGAAGATATGTGTGCAAGAGCCAGAAGCCAAGGTGTGAGGAATGTGGTATCAAGGATTGCTGCAAAGAAGGGGCTCAGCGCTTGAAATCACAGCGCCAATAAAATATAGAGCAGCAAAGAACCATTATAGAGGAGTCCTTTCAGGATATAGAGCACTGTGCCATTGTCGCCCAACAATGGGAGGATGCCAGTATAGTCGAGACAGTTGACAAACTGGCTCGCCAGAAAGAGTATCACAAAGTAGTTAGGGATAGCAGTGAAAAGGGAGGCATGTGCCTGCATGAAATCACGCATGGTGGTAAAGCGTCCCGAGGTGTAGCCATAAATATTGCCGACAAAGATAGCGAGGCATGCCAGCAGGCCAAAGAATCCTTTGGAGAAGGCCGAATTGTGGAAGGTGCCGAACGCACTGAGCAATACAGGATCAGGCAATAACAGCAGGAGTGAAAACAGAATAAGGAAGACCACAACGGACAAGCCCGTGATTTGGAGGGCTCGCCGCTGTTTCAAAGAGATGTGGGAGCGGAAGGCTCCGAGAATGCCCGATGCCCGCAACACGCTGAAGGCCATCAATCCGATTAGCAATTTAGCGATGTGGACAGAAGAGAAGTTAGGCACGATGTTGACGCACATCCAACGAATGCCACGCGTGGTGAGCAACCCCTGCACACCATCAACATAGATGCTAAGCACCCATGAAATGAAGAGGAGAAGCACAAGGGCAACGAGAATACCCCAAAAGAGGTATTTAAGAATTCGCTGGATATGGTCTTTGTAGGTCATTCGTCGTCGGGTTCGAGGTTGTCGATGTCAAGGATGCGCAGTTCGATGGCCTTGGTGGCAAGACGTGTCGCATTGACAGGTTCGTGGTCTTCTCCGAAGAGACGATTAGTAAGGTCGTTTTGGCGTTTCTCGATGGACTTGACGCCAAAGGGCATTCCCTTCAACCCCGCAATCATGTCTTTCGTGTAACCAAGTGCCAGATGACGGAGAAAGCGCTCATCGTACTCGTCGATGTCATAGTCGAGAAAAGCTTCCTGACGCATAGATTCATTGAGGACAGATTGGCGGAAGCGCTGAAGAATCTTTTCGAGGATAGGTTGGTTGAACACCATACGCTTGCCATTCAGCACACTTTGCACATCACCCTTGGTGAGGAGTTCACCACTCTTCAAAATGATGCCGTCAGTACCAGCATCCAGCGCATCCACCCAAAGCTTTTCGTTCATGATTTCACCCGTGAAGATGAGCACATGCACATCGGGGTAACGACGGCGCAACTGCTTGCAAACATCTACACCCGCTGTTGTGGAGCCACCCAATCCGAGGTCAAGCAAAACTAAATCGGGCTGGCTATCACGCATCAGTCGCCAGAGTTCAGTCTCGTTCATGGCCGTACCGACGATTTCCGCTTCTGGAATCTCAGAACGGAATATTTCCACTGTGCCCTTCATTTCAAGGGCAACATCTTCCACAATAATTACTTTGAAAGGTTCCATTATCTGTATGTTTTTAGGTTGTTCTATTTGTTTCTACATCATCGGGAGGGTGAAAATGAAACTCGAACCCTGCCCGTCAGCATTGTTCTCCACATAGATACGACATCCTCGTCGTGAGGAATAAGCATCGTGCTCCCTAACTATCTGACGGCAAATCATGTACTGCGCTCCTGAAAGCGTATCACTCTTTGCATCATATTTTACATTATCTATATAAAAGAGCTGCGGAATGTCCTCATCGGCATAACGGTATGCTGTGTCCGTGAATGCAAATTTAGCAAATCCATCCGAAACATCAAAATTCAGCAGCAGTTCTCCGCCCGATTCATGCTCAAAATAGAGGGAAAGGATGTTGTCAAGGAGAGTTTGGATGAAAATCCTGTCACCTTGTATCGACAGTTCCGGTCCTTCCATTACCTTCATCGTGGTCTTGCTCTGCGACTTCTTCTGCTGCTTTTTGAACGAACGTCTTGCCATCTCACCAATGTCTTGAGATGACAGCATAGCGCGCTTGAAGAGCACCTTCTCCACCTGCTTGCCCGCACAAGTGCTCAAAATGGTGAATACCTCCTTGTAGTATGAAAGCAATTCGTCAATATCATTGATGGTGGCATCACTGACTGGAGCATCCGTCTCAGCCAACGCTGCATCCACAATTTGCTTGATGCGATTCGGATAATACATGGTCTCATGCTTTAGTGTCGAGAGGCTGTTGTCCATGATTTGGTTCCTCACATATACTTTCTGCTGTTCATTGTCGATGCGCATACGTTCATCTTTCTTCAATTCCAGCAACTCTGCCATCTCATCCACCTTGGAAAAAGAGAAATAGGTGTGGATACTCATGAACTGAACCACAAGGTTAATAACAAGCGACTCCTCCTCTTGCAATTTCCCATCCACAAAATGAACGCCCATCACACCAATGAGCATCTTGTCTTCTGTACCTGGCACGAACATCGGATAGGCACGGAAACGTCCATTGCTGCTCACCACCTCCTGCTGACGATAGGCAGATTGCATCATGCTCTCATACACATTACGTTCTGCCACTTCACCCGTAAAGAAATACTGGAACTGGTCGGACGCATTTTGGGAGGGAACCATCATACCCACCGTATCGGCCGTCTTAATATCAGAAAGATTCTGGTGTAGCACATTCGGCAACGTCTGCTCTGTCGCTGTGAAGACATTGTTGTTGAGTTGAATGAACTGCCTCAGATTGAAAATGAAGAGTTGCGTGTTGCGATAGTGCAGGAAGAAATAGGTGACCAATACCACAAACAACAACATACCCAGCAAAATCACAGTAGTCTTCTTGTTGCGGTTCGCCATCTTAATATCATTGCAATACCCTTCCAATGTCGGGTCGGTGCTGGTCAATTTATAGAGCCTTGTGAACACCTCACTGTTATAATGATAGAGGCTGTTTCTATTCAAGGCCAAGGCTGCGATTGCCACCTCGTTTCGAATGCCGATAATCAGATCATAATCCGTATCCATGCCTGATTTCCACCACTCTATCTCCGCCATATCTGCGCCCTCCAAAGTCATCAAATGCTTACCCTTCGGCACTTGTTCCAGATAATATCGGTTGAAGCACTGGATGGCTGAATCGGCATATAGTATCGCCTGTTCATAATCACCGGTCACGTTTGCTGTGAAAATACTATCAGCATACACCTCGGCATCGAGGAGATGAATTTCCGCCTTCATCGTGAGCCCCTGCAACAACAAACCCACACACATCATCAATTTCAACACACCCTTCGGTAAGCGGAAGAAGAAACGGCTTCCCTTCCCCACTTCACTCTCTACACCGAACTCACACACATTGAACACTGCATTGGTCTTCTTATATTTTCCGATGATGCCCTTGCAGTTCATCAGGCCGAAGCCAAATCCCTTGTTTTGCTTGATATCCGAAGCATTAGCACCTTCCGCCCCTATCTTGCTCGAATCATAGACCTTCGAATTGTTCAATGTGTCCACATCCTCTGCAGACATACCATGTCCTGTATCTTCCACTGCCACTTCCACATACGCATCAGTTTCTAACGCCGACAACCTCACATTGCCACCAGTTGGTGTATATTTGCGTGCATTGTCCAACAAGGTGTTCATCATGAAGAGCGTGAGCGACTTGTCCGCCTTCACCACAGCATCCGTATCATCCACCACCAACGCTACACCCTTGATGTCGAAACTCTTCGTGCCATGACGCAACATATCGAACAATGGTTTCAGAGCAAAGTTCTCAATGTTCAGCGTCACCATGCCCTGACGAATCTTCACCCAATGACCAAGTACATCATTGTAATCATTGATCTTGTCAATCAGTTCACTCAGATACAGGAAACGCTCACGAATCGTCTCAGGGGTTGCATCCTTATCCGTCTTCAATTTGTTGATTTCATGTAGAGCACGGTCGATGAAAGGCGTGATGCCATTCACGATGGACATCGACGTCAATTTCTCTATATACTGACGTTTGTTCTCCTCCAGACGCTTCTCAAACACAAAGGTCTCACTTTCCAAACGCTCCTGCTCTTCCGAGAACTGGATGTACTGCATTCCCTTTTTCTTCATCCACTCATAGAACGCCTGCAACACATGGAACATCTCCTTATCCAAACCCTTCATCGTCTGGTAATCCACTTTCGTCCAATTCTGTCCTTTCACCTGAGGGAACAAACGTTCCACATCGGCATCGGCAATCTGGTGCAAAGCTGCATCTAGGTCCTCCTCGTCTTCTATATCTTCCGACAAGGCAGATGACATGTGCTTGCACACCTCTATCACCTTGCTCAGCATCCTCACCTTCTTCCGATACTCTTCTCGGCTCCGCTTGTTATAGGCATACAACAGCCACGCCAACACCACAATTGCAATGGCAAACACCCACAGCATCAGATTCAGCGTATGCTCCTCCTGCTTCAAATTATCTTCCTCCTGCAACACACGCAAATCCTGGCGTGTAGCATCCAAAATATCAAAGTAAATGTTATGGTTATAATCCGATTCAACCTTCAATCCCATGGCACCATATACCACACTTAGCTGCTCCCTCACCATAGCCATCCATTCAGGAACAGCCACCACGGTCGGATTGACAATCCAGCGCATCTCCGTTGACAACGTGTCGTCATTCTCTGCATAGGAATACAGCAAATCTGCATCTGAAGGAGCGATGGAAGACGACTTCCGTGCCATCTTCTGATGATGCTGATTGATTAAGTCCAAAGCATCTTCCATTTGTACAAGCGCCAAACTGTCCTCACCTGCTCGTAAATAATAATCGGAAAGAGTGACCAATACGGTGGTCTGCACAAAATCATTTCCATACAGTTTCGACAAACGCAAGGCCCGATCAGCCAACCGATACTCAAGAGGCATAAAACCGAACTCGCCCAGCATCTCCTCAATAAAGACCCAACGCGAGGGTTTCAAATCCCCTCCCGACATGATTGACTTGGCCAAACCATTCAAAGCCAATATTTCATAATAGACATTGCCATTCTGTCGGCTCATTGACAGCAAGCGAATCAGATTGCGCTGCATTTCATCTTCCACCTCTTCCCGTTTTCCTTCCTTCACGTTATAAATGGATGTCAAGAACAAATAGGTTGATTGTTTAGCAGAATCAGCAGCAAACAAATCCTGATGCGTTTCTAACCAATCGGACTCCTCCTTCACCCCCTCATCCTGACGCATCTTGATGAAATAGTTCATGGATACCATGTGGTAATCTGTCTGCACCATGTTCCATATCACCTTCTGATGCTCGGTCATATCCTCTTTTTCCTCATCCACATTCGAAAAGCGCTCCAGAGCATCACTCCGATAGTCATAAAATTCCTTGCTCTGCGACAACATCAAACACACCGACATCATATCCACATCCGCCACGCTGCACAACAAGTCGTTGTTTGACTCCTCCAACACTTGCTTGTAACACACTTGCGCCGAATCATAATCCATCCGCATGCCATACACATCACCCTTCGTCAACAGAGCTTCGTGCAGCCCATCCCGATAAGTAGATGTGGCATACTTCGACAACACCTCATCCACATATTCCGAAGCCTCGTCCAACGATTTATACTTTGCCTGATAGGCCAGCACATTGAGAGAATCCATCTCATGCTGCTCCACATCAGCACCTTCCCCACATGCCCAAAGACACAAGAGGAACACCTGTACAACAACAGCCAATAATATGTGAATAAAATGCCTCATGAGAGATATTATGTGTGCAAAGGTAAAACAAAATTTTTGTTTTCTTCTTTATTTCGCCATTTTATTCATAACTTTGTAACAAAATATAACAAAATAGACATCTATGACTTATCAAGAGACTATCAACTATCTGTTCATGTCGGCACCTTTGTTCCAAAATGTGGGAGGGGATGCTTACAAGGAAGGGCTCTACAATACGCACCAACTAGATGAACATTTCGGGCATCCACATCAGCACTACAAGACCATTCATGTGGCAGGAACAAACGGAAAGGGTTCTTGTTCTCACACCTTGGCCGCCATCTTACAAGCATCAGGGCTCAAGGTTGGGTTGTTTACTTCACCCCATTTGGTGGATTTCCGCGAAAGGATTCGTGTGAATGGAGAGATGCTCAGCGAACAATATGTCATCGACTTCGTGGAACAACATCGTAACTTCTTCGAGCCCCTGCATCCTTCTTTCTTCGAACTGACCACAGCAATGGCATTCAAGTACTTTGCAGAGCAGCACGTGGATGTGGCAGTCATCGAAGTGGGATTGGGCGGTCGGTTGGATTGTACCAACATCATCTCTCCTGAGGTGTGCATCATCACCAATATTAGTTTCGACCATGTGATGTTTTTGGGTGACACATTAGCAAAGATTGCAAGTGAAAAGGCGGGCATCATCAAGACAGAAATACCGGTTGTCGTCGGTGAAACGGTCAAGGAAACAAAGCCTGTTTTCGAGATAAAGGCCAAGGAAATGAAGGCTCCCATTTTTTTTGCGGAAGAAGAAAAAGAGGTCATCATGCATCGCTTCAGCAAAAAAGGAGGAATCAACTATCAAACAGAAAAATACGGAAAAGTATATGGAGAACTTGGAGGCTATTGCCAACAGAAGAATACATCCACCATTTTATGCGCCATCAGCCGACTGAAGGAGAAAGGGTTTACACTCTCCGACGAGCACATCCGAGAGGGATTTTCCCATGTATGTGAGATGACAGGTTTAATGGGCAGATGGCAAACATTAAGAACAAATCCGAAGGTAGTGTGCGACACAGGGCATAACGCAGGCGGCTTCCGATGGATCACCCGACAATTAAATAATGTACACGCGCCTATGCGCATAGTGTTTGGCATGGTGAACGACAAAGACATCAGCGGCGTGTTGTCGATGATGCCCCGACATGCCACCTACTATTTCTGCCAGGCCAGCGTGAAACGTGCCTTGCCGCATGAAGAGATCAAACTGAAAGCAAAAACCTATGGATTGATGGGAAAAAGTTACCCTACAGTTGCCCAGGCCTACAGGGCGGCACTGAACGACGCCCATAAAGACGATTTCATCTATGTGGGCGGAAGCAGTTTTGTGGTAGCAGACCTTCTTTCCATGAAGGAAACATAACCAAGAGAGGGGCGAAAAGCCCCTTTTTCTGTCAAAAAAACTAAAATCTGAAAAATAATTGGCAGAATGTTCGTTTAGTAAAAATATTTTCATTTAATTTGCAAAAAGAATTAATTATTATCATTTACTAAAAAATAAAACCTATGAGCACTATTCAGCCTAAATTGAGTGGTCTGAAGCCCGAGAACTTCCAGAAGGTTGTCAAGGGCAAAAAGACTGACTTGTACACCCTTGTGAACAAGGATGGTTATGAAGTATCAATCACCAACTACGGCGGCGCCATCGTTGCCATCATGGTACCCGACAAGGACGGCAAGGTTGCCAACGTCATTCAGGGACATGACAACATCGATGACGTCATCAATTCCCCAGAGGCATACCTCTCTACTTTGATTGGTCGTTTTGGCAACCGCATTGCAAAAGGTAAGTTCACCCTGAACGGAAAAGAGTATCAGCTGGCCATCAATAATGGTCCTAACGCGCTGCATGGTGGTCCTACAGGACTCCACGCACAAGTGTTTGAAGCCTTCCAAACTGGCGATCAGAACCTGACACTCAACTGCATTCTCCCTTATGGTCATGAAGGTTTCACGGGTGAAGTGAAGATTTCCGTCGAATTTACATGGACAGACGAGAACGAGCTTGTCATTGAGTATCTCGCCACCACCAACAAGAAGACCATCATCAACCTAACCCACCACGCGTACTTCTCATTGCAGGGCATTGCCAATCCTACGCCTGGCATCGAAGACCAAATTATGGAACTGAACGGTGACTTCTTCATCCCTATCGACGACACCTGCATTCCAACTGGTGAAATCCTCAAGGTTGCTGGCACACCATTTGATTTCCGTACACCCAAGGCTGTTGGCCAGGACATCGACGCTGACGACGAGCAAATCAAAAACGGAAATGGTTATGACCATTGCTTCGTACTCAATAAAAAAGAAGTAGGCGAACTTTCATTCGCAGTACGTTTAACCGATCCAAAGTCTGGACGTACCCTCGAAACCTACACCACAGAACCCGGTATGCAGGTATATACCGACAACTGGGGATCGGGCAATCCTATCCAGTTGGGATGCACGGCACCACGCCGCTCTGCCATCTGCTTCGAATGCCAGCACTTCCCAGACTCACCTAACCGTCCTTATTTCCCATCCGTGGTGCTCAAGCCTGGAGAGAAATACACTCAGAAGACAATCTACAAATTTGATGTACAATAAATGATGCGCATTCCCCTCGTCCACACCCAGATGGTGGACGAGGGAATGTTGCTTTTATCTTTAACACAATACTGAAAAACAAACAACTATGAAATTAAAAATTGACGACGTCCGCACCCGTTTTATCAAGCATCTTGGCGGTGAGCCAGGTTCGGTTTATGCTTCACCTGGCCGCATTAACCTGATTGGGGAACACACAGACTACAATGGGGGATTCGTATTCCCAGGCGCAGTGGAGCAAGGCATGATTGCTGAGCTCCGTCCCAACGGAACACGTACCATCCGTGCTTACTCCATCGACCTGAAGGACTATGCAGAATTTTCCATCGACGATGCGAAAGGCCCACGAGCCAGCCATTTCCGTTATCTGTTTGGTGTGGCACGTGAGATGATGGCACTCGGTGTTCCTGTTCAGGGCTTCGACACCGCTTTTGCCGGCGATGTGCCCAACGGTGCCGGTATGTCCTCCTCTGCTGCATTGGAGAGCTGCTATGCCTTTGCGCTCAACGACCTTTTTGGTGACAACAAGATTGACAAAATGACCCTCGCCAAAGTAGGTCAAGCTACCGAGCACAAGTACATCGGCGTGAATTGCGGCATCATGGACCAATTTGCTTCTGTATTCGGCAAGAAAGGCAACCTCATGCGCCTCGACTGCCGTTCTGGCGAGTACCAATATTTCCCATGGAATCCAAAGGGTTACAAACTCGTCCTCATCAATTCCTGTGTGAAGCACGAACTTGTGGGTTCTCCCTATAATGACCGTCGTCAGTCATGTGAGAACTGCGTAAAGGCTATCAAGGAGCTCCATCCTGAGAAGGAAATCACAACCCTGCGCGAAGCCACGTGGGAAGAACTCAAAGAGATTGAGGGCAAGGTGTCGGCTGAAGACCTCAAGCGCGCCACGTTCGTGCTTGGGGAGAAAGACCGTGTACTGGCTGTCTGCGATGCCCTTGAGAGGGGTGACTACGAGGAAGTGGGTCAGAAGATGTACGAGACGCACCATGGGCTCTCCAAGGATTATGAGGTTTCCTGCGAAGAGCTTGATTTCCTCAATGAGATTGCCAAAGACTGCTCCGTGACTGGTTCCCGCATCATGGGCGGTGGTTTCGGCGGCTGCACCATCAACTTGGTGGCAGAGGAACTATACGACAATTTCGTCAAGACTGCCGTAATGAAATTCTATGAGAAGTACGGCAAGCGACCCATCGTCATCGACGTGGTGATTGGTGATGGTGCCCGAAAACTCTGCTAACGTGTAACAATTGGTTCAGAAAGACATATTCAGGGAGAGGTTCATTTGTGTATGAGCCTCTCTTTTTTGCGTCTTTTTCGCTGAAAATCCGAGAAAAACGAAAAAAGATGACGTTTTTTTGCGGAAATGCATCTAAATTCACGTTTTCTTCTTGTGCATGTGTCAGAAAATCACTAACTTTGCAGCCGTTTTGTGGCAAAACGCCTCACGACATGAAATTAGATTTTATCAACATAATGTCTAACTTTATTAATTAAAACAAACAACTTTTATTTTTTTATGGCAATTAAAGACATTAAACCGCTGGAAGGTTTCGATTGGGAGGCATTCGAGAACGACGGCGTGAGCGCAGCTGACAAAGCGGCTCAGAAAGCAGCCTACGAAGGCACTCTCAACAATGTGAACGACAACGAGGTGGTGGACGGTACCATCACTTCCATCAACGACCGCGAGGTTGTTGTCAACATCGGCTACAAGAGCGAAGGCGTCATCGCACGCAGCGAGTTCCGCTACGCTCCCGACCTCAAGGTGGGCGACACCGTTGAGGTTTACATCGAGAATCAAGAAGACAAGAAGGGTCAGCTGGTGCTCTCTCACAAGAGAGCTCGTCAGGCTCGCTCTTGGGAGCGCGTGAATGCAGCTTTGGAGAACGACGAGATCGTACAGGGCTTCGTGAAGTGCCGTACAAAGGGCGGTATGATTGTTGACGTGCTTGGCACGGAGGCATTCCTCCCAGGTTCTCAAATTGACGTGAAACCTATCCGCGACTACGATACATTCGTTGGCAAGACCATGGAGTTCAAGATTGTGAAGATCAATCAGGAGTTCCGCAACGTGGTTGTCAGCCACAAGGCTCTTATCGAGGCAGAGCTTGAGCAGCAGAAGAAGGAAATCATCTCCAAGCTCGAGAAGGGTCAGATTCTTGAAGGTACAGTCAAGAACATCACCAACTACGGCGTGTTCATCGACCTCGGTGGTGTTGACGGTCTCATCCATATCACTGACCTCTCTTGGGGCCGCGTGAGCGATCCAAAGGAAATCGTTCAGCTCGACCAGAAGCTCAACGTCGTAATCATCGACTTCGATGATGAGAAGAAGCGCATCGCCCTCGGTCTGAAGCAGCTTACTCCACACCCATGGGATGCACTCGACGCTGATCTGAAGGTAGGCGACAAGGTGAAGGGCAAAGTGGTTGTTATGGCCGACTACGGCGCATTCATTGAGATTGCACCAGGTGTAGAAGGTCTCATCCACGTGTCAGAGATGTCATGGAGCGCACACCTCCACTCCGCACAGGAGTTCATGAAGGTAGGCGACGAAGTGGAGGCAGTTATCCTCACACTCGACCGCGACGAGCGCAAGATGTCACTCGGCGTGAAGCAGCTTAGAGAAGACCCTTGGGAGAAGATCGAAGAGAAATATCCTATCGGCAGCACCCACACTGCCAAGGTGCGCAACTTCACCAACTTCGGTGTATTTGTTGAAGTGGAAGAAGGCGTTGACGGACTCATCCACATCTCCGACCTCTCTTGGACCAAGAAGATCAAGCACCCATCAGAGTTCACCAAGATTGGCGAGCCTATCGAAGTGCAGGTGCTCGATATTGACAAGGAGAACCGTCGTCTCTCTCTCGGCCACAAGCAACTCGAGGACAATCCTTGGGATAAGTTCGAGGAAGTGTTCACTCAGGACTCTATCCACGAAGGCAAGGTGATTGAAGTTCTCGACAAGGGTGCAGTCATCGCTCTCGAAGGCGGCGTGGAAGGCTTCGCCACTCCTAAGCACCTCGTGAAGGAAGACGGCAGCCAGGCACAGCTCGGCGAGACTCTTGAGTTCAAGGTCATCGAATTCAACAAAGAGGCAAAGCGCATCATCCTTTCTCACTCACGCATTTTCGAAGATGTAGCCCGCGCAGAAGCCAAGGCAGCCAAGAAAGCCGAGGCAGCAGCCAAGAAGACTACCCGTCCACAGAAGGAGCAGGCGCCAGTCATCAAGAACGTGGCAGCATCCACCTCTCTCGGCGACATCGACGCACTTGCCGCACTCAAGGAGAAGATGGACGACGCCAAGGAATAACAGAATCCTACAGACGCGAACATAACCAAGGGACATGTCCACCAAGGATATGTCCCTTCTTTCTCTCAAATCCACGCTCATAAGCCAATCCAAACCACAGAAGCAATGAAACAAACACTCCCCTACATTCTCTTCATCCTACTCCTGACGATGGTCTCTTGCGAAGACAAGAAAAACGGAGGCCTGAACGGCAACACCTACCTTGAGGAATACGAGAAGACACCTACATGGGAAGAGCTATATGCCGACACTATCGCCGAAAAAGAGCATGTGAGTAAAGACTGCGGTGTTATCTGCAACAACTTTGACATTGCCACAGATCGCCTCAAGAACGTCCTCTCCCCTCAGGCCCTTATTAGCGCCAAAAAGATCTATAATCTCGCTAACGACAACCTCGCTAATAATATCAAGGGACTCACCGCAGATGAGAAAACTCTCGTGCAAACCTACAAAACCGAAGCAGACAAAGCCTACCACACCGCTTGCCAAGCCTATGAAGTACCCGCCAGCGGTGTTATCGCCAACCTCAATGAGCTTATCAAAGGTATCGAGAAAGTACACTCCAAATCCGATATGGTCCACTACGAAGAGAACCGCCTCAGCATCCTCCGAAACCTCGATTACATTCACCTCTGCGTGGATCAGAATGACCGAGGTATTTCCGATGTCAAGCGCCTTGCTCAAACCCTCAAGAGTAAGTACGAAGACAAGCAGCACGAACTGGGGATTAAATAATAAAATGTTTAGGAAGAAGAATGGCTGACACAATGTCATACAGATGCTGGCATTTCATGCACTGGCATCTATTTTGTCAGTAATTGATGGAAACAAACAATTAAGAATTATGGATAAAAATATAAAGAATGAGGAGGTTGACGAGGAAATCGTAAGCCCTAACGCTGAGGACACGGAAGAGGTGGCTGAGGCAAAGAACGAGACTCCAAAAGATCTTGAGGCTGAAAAGCCTAAGGAATTGACGCCAGAGGAGAGAATCGCTGAACTAGAGCAGCAAATGGAGGACTTGAAGAACCAGCAGCTGTATAAGGTGGCTGAGTTTGACAATTTCCGCAAGCGTGTGATGCAGGAGAAGGCTGAACTCATCAAGAATGGCGGTTCGAAGGTCATCACCACCCTGCTGCCCATCATCGACGATTTGGAGCGCGCCCAGCAGAACATGGACAAGTATGAGGACGTGGCAGCCGTAAAGGAGGGTCTGAACCTGATTATCGACAAGTTCTTCAAACTCCTGGCTCAGGAGGGTCTGAAGAAAATGGAGGTGGTGGGGCAACCGTTTGACAGCGACCTGCATGAAGCTATCGCAATGGTGCCAGGCCAACCTGACGAGATGAAGGGTAAGGTGATGGATTGCATGACTCCTGGCTATACACTGAACGACAAGGTGATTCGCTATGCCAAGGTGGCTGTGGCAGAGTAATCCCATGCACTAAACGATTGTAAAATGTCAAATAGCAGATAAGAACCGTGGCGAAAAGAGACTACTACGAAGTGCTGGGAGTGTCGAAGACGGCTTCCGACGACGAGATTAAGAAGGCCTACAAAAAGATGGCTATCAAGTATCACCCAGATAGGAATCCGGGTGACAAACAAGCTGAAGAAAAGTTCAAGGAGGCTGCCGAGGCCTACGATGTGCTACGCGACCCGCAGAAGCGTCAGCGATATGACCAGTTTGGTCCTGATGCCTTTGGCCCAGGCGCTGGAGGCTTTGGCGGTGGACAAGGGATGTCGATGGATGACATCTTCAGCATGATGAGCGATGTGTTTGGCGGGGGCTTCGGAGGAGGCTTCAGCGGCTTCGGAGGTTTTGGAGGTTTTGGAGGCGGAGGTGGTCAGCGTCGCAAACCTGTCTATAAAGGTCAGGACTTGCGCATGCGGATTGAACTCGACCTGAACGACATCGTGAATGGTGTGACAAAGAAGTTCAATGTGCGCACAGACATCACTTGTCCTCATTGCAACGGCTCAGGTTCTGAAGACGGACAAGAATCCACCTGTGGTACTTGCAACGGACAAGGTGTCGTCTATAAGACTCGTCAGACCATGCTCGGCATTATGCAGACACAGACCGTGTGTGACACCTGTCATGGTGAGGGAACGGTCATCAAGAACAAATGCAAGCACTGTAACGGCGAGGGCATCGTGAAAGGAGAGAAGCAGGTGGAGGTGGATCTGCCAGCTGGACTTGTGGAAGGTTATGCGTATAACTTCCAAGGCAAAGGTGGTGCTGGTCGCAGAAAGGGAGTGAATGGAGACTTACAGATTCTGGTGCATGAGAAGCCCCATCCAGAACTGATGCGCGACGGCGTTGACCTCGTCTATAACCTTTTGCTCACTATTCCACAAGCAGTGTTGGGCACATCACTCGAAGTGCCCACACATGATGGAAAGGCGAAAATCACTATCCCTGCCGGCACACAGCCAGGAACGGTGCTGAGATTGAAGAATAAGGGCATTCCCGACATCAATGCCTATGGCAACCAGCGTGGCGATGAGATCATCAACATTTCAGTCTATATGCCCGAAACACTCACCAAAGAAGAGCGTCAAGCCATAGAAACCCTTGCTGGAGGCAACAACATCAAACCATCGACTAGTATCAAGGATAAAATTTTCAACCATTTCAGGGCTTACTTCCAAAAGTAGAAATATTCTGAGAAAAGTGGCGGCATACCCGAAAAATGGGTATCTTTGCAACCAAAATGGGCAGACAATATAAAAGGATTAGCATTGCATGGTTGCTGCTGTCGATATTCTTATCGATACAGTTCTTGTCATATGTGCACCATCATGAGGCTGTAGCTATTTCAGGAGCCGAATGTATGGATTGTGCACATCATGTGCATCACTCAGACCATTTCACAACATCCGCTAATCACTTCGGCGATTGTCTGCTCTGTCAGTTTCTTCAAATAGTTTATATGGTAGCAGCACCGATGGTGCTGGTACCATTAGTTATCTTCGAACAGAACAGACGTTTCTTCCTAAAAAGCAGAATTACACACAAGAAATTGTCTGTCCTTTACACACGAGGACCGCCCTCTGTGCTGTAATGCCCATATAGAGATAACATTCACATATTTATTTACTTAAAATTCGAAAATACAGAATGAAAAAAATATATTTCATCCTGCTGCTGTTGTGGATATGTATGACAGTGGCAGCACAGGAGCATAAGCATCATTACAACCATGAGCATCCATCAGACTCGACCGATGTTTTTTATCGTCACCTGAAACTGAATGACGTGGTGGTTACTGGTGTGACAGGCAACACGAAACTCAAGAACTCGACAGCCCCCATATCAATTGTGTCAGGGAAGGAACTCAGACAGACAACCTCGACCAATATCATTGACGCCATTGCCCATCAGCCAGGCGTATCTCAAATCACGACAGGTAGTGGCATTTCGAAACCTATCATCCGAGGGCTGGGCTATAACCGCATCATCGTGATGAATGAGGGTATCCGTCAAGAAGGTCAGCAATGGGGCGACGAACATGGTATCGAGATAGACCCACAAAACGTGAACTCTGTGGAGATTTTGAAGGGTCCCGCCTCTCTGATGTATGGGAGCGACGCTATGGCGGGCGTACTGATATTGCATGGTAATCCCATCTTGCCAGAAGGCGAGATGAAGGCCTGTATTGCGACAGAATATCAAACAAACAATGGTCTTTTTGACTATTCGCTGAACTTTGTAGGCAATCAGAAGGGTTTGGTTTGGGATGCCCGCTTCTCGGACAAGTATGCTCATGCCTATAAGAATAAGTACGACGGCTACGTTCCTGGTTCCCAGTTTAGTGAAAGAGCGGGACGGCTGATGCTGGGAGTGAATAAGCGATGGGGATATTCACATTTGACATGGACAACATTCCACCAAACGCCCAGCATCGTTGAAGGCGAGCGAAACGAGGAGACTGGCGAATTGGAGTGTGTATCCAGCAAGGTAAAGACCTATTCCAAGGCGTTGCCCTTCCAACAGATTAAGCACTACAAAGCAGTCTGGGACAACTCGCTGAATCTGAACAAAGGTTGGATGAAAGTCATCATAGGCTATCAGCAAAATCGTCGTCAGGAGTATGAGGAAAATGCCTATGAGTATGAACTCTTTTTTAAACTCCACACTATAACTTACGACCTGCGCTACTTGTCGCAGGAGTTCGACGGTTGGAAGATGGCTGGCGGCATCAACGGTATGTGGCAGCAGTCGCTAAATATGGGGGAGGAGTCGCTGATACCTGAATACAAACTCTTCGATGTGGGTGCCTACACTACAGTCAGCAAGTCGCTCGACCATCTGACACTGAATGGTGGTTTGCGATTTGACAACCGCCATCTCAACTTCAATTCACGTAATTTTAGTGGTGTGACAGGTAGTGTTGGAGCCGTTTGGAATGTCAGTGATCACCTAAACCTCCGTCTGAATCTGGCGCGTGGTTTCCGTGCACCCAACATGAGCGAACTAGGCAGCGACGGCATCCATGAGGGCACCGTGCGTTATGAGATTGGTAACCCTTATCTGAAATCTGAATACAGTTGGCAAGCTGACCTTGGACTTGACTTCACCTCAAAATATGTTTCTGCGCAAGTGGCTCTCTTTGCCAACCGCATCGAGAACTACATCTTCGCCCAGCGTATCGACAAAGTGATGGAAGAAGACTACCGTACTTACGAATACACGCAAGGGAACGCTCGATTGTTAGGTTTCGAGGCTGGCGTGGATTTTCACCCCATCCACAGCCTCCATTTCCAGAACACCTTTTCGTTTGTCGATGCCCGACAGATGCATACCTGCAATGAAGCCAAGTATTTACCCATGATTCCAGCACCACGCTGGACTTCGGAGCTGAAGTACGAACTCTCCCATCATGGACATAAAACATTGAACAACGCTTATGTGACCTTAGGGTTGGAGTGCAATCTGGCACAAAACCATTATTACAAAATGGATGATACGGAAACACGCACTCCCAGTTATACGTTGTTGAGTCTATCGGCTGGCACAGACCTAAACATCCACAAGAAAAAAGTGGCAGAGTTCTATATCACTGCCGAAAATCTGCTGAACACAGCCTATCAGAGCCATCTGAGTCGCCTAAAGTATTGCGATGTGAACAATGCTACAGGACGTCAAGGTATCTACAACATGGGGCGTAACGTCGTCTTCAAGATGATTGCACCCATCACTTTTCATTAAAGCACAAAGAGACTGCAGACCGATGAAAACAACCATTCATCGGCCGATGAACTTGGTATTGAGATACTGCTGAAAGGCTTCTTTGTAGAGGTCGCCAATGGGGAGGTAAGTATCTGCGTCCATGATGATGCGATTCTTGTTCACCTCCTGAATCTTGGTGAGATTGACAATGTAGGAACGGTGTATGCGCATGAAATAATTGGGCAACCGTTCCTCCATTTTTTTCATGGAAAGTAAGGTGATGATGGGTTTGGGTTGACTGTCAATCCACACTTTCAGATACTCGCTCATCGCCTCTATATAACGGATGTCTGGGATGTTCACATTGACGATGCGGTAGTCAGTCTTGAGGAAAAGCGTATCGGCAGAGGTCTGGGGGGTGATGGGAGAGGTCTGAGGAATACCCTCCATCCTTTCCTTGAGTCTATTCGCTGCCCGCTGGAACTCCTGCAACCCGAAGGGCTTCAGCAGATAGTCCACAGCATTCACACGAAAGCCATCGACAGCATATTCGGAGTAGGCTGTGGTGAAGACAACGAGGGGTGGCGAGCCAAGCGATTTCACGAAATCCATACCGTTGAGGTCGGGCATGTTGATGTCACAGAAAATGGCATCGACGGTGTCGTTCTCCAAAAAAGCGCGCGCCTCCAGAGCACTCTGGCACTGGGCAGCGAGTTCGAGGAACGGTACTTTCTGGATATAGGCTACGAGCTGCTTAAGCGCTAAAGGCTCATCATCGATGGCAAGACAATGAATCATGGGGATGTACAATTTGACAATTTACAAATTACAATTTGACAATTTACATTTAACATCTTACATCTAAGCCGATAGGGGCAGTCTTAGTTCCACGGCATAGACATCGGAGGTATCTTGGATATGAAGCGTGTAGTTGCGGTCGAAGAGTAAGTCCAGACGTTTGCGGACGTTGGCGAGCCCTACTCCACCCTTTTCTTCGTTAGGTTGGTCTGCTTTCGAATTGCGACACTGGAACCGCAGCGTGTCACCCTCCACAGCCACGTTGATCTCAATAAACGATTCACGCTGATAACTGATGCCGTGCTTGAAGGCGTTCTCAATGAAAGTGATGAGAATCAGCGGCGGAATCTGGCAGTCGGGAACCTCCTGAGGCATGTTGAGCGTTATCTTCACTTTTTCCGTATAACGCAACTCCATCAGCGTGACATAGTGCTGGATGAAATCGAGTTCACGGGAGAGCGGAACACCCTGCTTGTTACCCTCGTAGAGTACGAAACGCATCATCTTCGACAGTTCCAGGATGGTTTCCTTGGCTTGTTCAGGATCTATGTCCACTAAAGCGTGGATGTTATTGAGCGTGTTCATAAAGAAATGTGGATTAATCTGATAGCGCAGATACTCCAACTGTTGCTCCAAGTTCTCATGTTCCAACATTGCCAACCGCTTACGGTCTTCGCGACTACGAAAATAGCCCTTGATACCGAGATTGGCGCCAAACATCAAGATGAGCACCACCACTGCCAGAATGTCGTGCTCACCAAGAATGGGAGGCGGCATGTTGGGGCGGTTCAAATGCTCGGGGCGGTTTGGATGTTCGGGACGATGTTTGCCACGAGGAGCATGCTTGTCGAAGGGCGGTGGTCCGTGTCGGTCTGCCTGTTCCATTGGCGGTCTATGATCTCGGGGACCTCCTTGAGGACGACTGTTGCACTGGTATAGCGTGAAGGCGATCAGAACTACTGCCACGATGGAGAAATATGCCACGCGCTTATGTCCATGCACCAGCAGTGGAGCCAACAGGAAATTGTGGACGAGGAAAAGCAGCAGATAGAGCACGAAATGGCGCCACACGCTGAACACCTCCGTCCAGTTGAAGGTGATGTCCGCATCGTTGACCGTCCGCACATAAAGACTCAGCAGCGGGGCTGCAAAAAGCACGCCCCACACTGCCAAGTAAATCAGATTTTCCTGCCGTGACTGTTTCATCCAGTATTCTCTTTTCATACTATAATAACGTAAGAAACAGGGTGTTTATTGTTACATCATCTTCCCGAATAACTGGTGGCAGCCCTGCACGACGAGGACGAAGAACCAATTGTCACGGTATAGTTGGTGCCCGAGGTGAGTCCAGGACAACTGAGCAGATAACTGAATTTTGTGCTGCCACTCTGACCACCACCAGGTCTCATTCCGCCAGGGCCACCCATTCCGCCACCACCGCTTTTCGGCGAATAGCCAGTCGGCACCGTGAATGTAGCCAGTGTTGTCGAGCCGTTCTTCACGCTGACCGTGGTACCTGCCGTCGGACTGCCGGTTGTGCTGAGCACACATTGCGAGCCACTGGTGGAGGTGACCGTGTTGTTGCCACCACCAATGCCGAGCACGGTGCCGCCTTTGATGTAGAGTTTGTAGCGTTCAGCGGCATCGAGTCCACATTCGGGTTCACCGCTTCCGCAAGCGATGATGGTGCCGCCCTCAATATACATATTGCCATTTGTGTCGATGCCGTCGTTGGCGTTGCTAACACCCGTCACGTTGCCGCCCTTGAGATACATGTGGCTGGAGGCGTTGATGGCATCGTCAGACGAGCTGAAAGCATAGACCGTGCCGTCGTTGACGGTCAGCGTGCCCTTGGTCTCGATGGCCTCATGACCACTAGATGTGGCGGTGATGCTTCCTCCCTCCACGAGCATATTACCATCAATCTTGATGGCCTTAGGCTGTGCCTTGCTGCTGCTGTAAGAGTAGGTACCACCAGTGGTGGTGGCGTTGATAATGCCACCAGTGACGGTCATTGTGCCGTCTGCCTTGATGCACTTGCCGCCTGTACCCGTCGATTTCAGCGTCAGTTGGCCGCCACTGATGACCATATTGGCATCAGTCTTCAGGCAAGCACATCCTTTGGCATCCTTGTCATCGCTGTCGTACGTGCCATTACCGGTCGTATTGACAGTCAGCGTGCCGTCGCTGATGCGCAGATCGCCCTGGGCCTTGATGCCCTTGGTGGCAGCAACCGTAGTAGTAACGGTCAGCGTACCACCCTCCACATAGATGTTGCCCGTGTCCTCATCTTCATGGTCTTCGGTTTCGCCGGTGGAAGATTCACCACCCAAGTCGCATTGGATGCCGTCATCACCCACACCGCTGATAGTCACCACCCCACTCTTCACCTGCAAGTATTCCTCACAGTTGATGCCATCGCTGACTGCAGAGGTGACGTTCAGCGTCAAGTTTTTGATGGAGATGTAGGAAGCACTCTTGATAGCGTGCTTGCTCTTGCCTACGACATTCAGCGTGCCATTGCCTTGCAACTGAATCTGTCCCTTACTGTAGATGCAGGCCTTCTGTGCACCCTCAGCGCCATCGGTCAAAGAATTGGTGGTGCCCTTCTTGGCACTAATCTGGATGCGCTTCGAGTTGGCGATGTTGATGGCAGCCCCATCGGGATTTGTTAGCGTCACGCCTGCCAGCGACACCGTACACTTGTAGGAGCCTGAGAGTGTCAGCGAACCGTCAGCAGAGGAACCCGAGAGTTGATAGATGATCTCATCATCATCCACAGCGGCGGTGTTGCTCTGCGCGATGTCAACATGACCGCCTGTAACGACAGGCAACACATACGAAGCCACGTTGCCTGCCACATAGACCATAGCCGACGATGTGCCATACTCCACCTTCACCAGATTATTCTTCACTTCCGAAGCGTCCACCGTCATCTCGTCGATGTCGCTGAGTTTGAATGTTCTGCCCATGATGGTCAGTTTCTTCCCATCGGTGTAGGTCATCTCGCCCGTCTGGTCGGCAGGAAACTGATAAACGACGCTGCCCACTCTCACATTCAGCGTCTGGCCCGTAGCTGTCATGGTCAGCCCGAGCGTCATAAGTAAAGCATATATCTTTTTCATCTCACCATGATTTTATAAGTTCTTTCCTTCGTTTTGACGATGTACACGCCCTTCTGCATCTGGGCTCTCGTCACTTTCCGACCTTTGAGGTCATAAATCTCCGCATTGTCCAAGAGTGACTCGTCCGTCTTCACCTCGTCAATACCGTCTGCGCTACCCGTCGTCTCGTCCGTCTCAGAGAAATACATCTTTGTGAGGTTTGAAATGGTGAAAGTCTCCTGCCCCACTGTCAACGTCGTTCCGTTGATGTTCAATGTCAGTCCATCGACTGCCACCGAAGCCTTCGCCCCGTCCGTCAGTTCAAATGTCAAGTAAGGATAATCCTCGGCCTGTGTCGGCAAAGTTCCTGCCATCATCAAGACCGCCAAAAGCAAATTTCTGAAAATTTTTCTCATAGTGTCGTAAGTTTTTACTAATCTGCTGCAAAGGTACAACACACGAAAGATTTAATAAAAAACATTCAACGAAACCCATGATTCTTTCAGCGAAACGGATAGCGCCCAAGAAGAACCAATTATTGGGTTTGCAACATAGGAAATGGGGTATTTGGGGCATAAACGTCGCCTGAGCGTTTGTGGCTTTTTCATCGGTACCCCCTCGAAAATGAACCAAGAATCGCAAAATGGGGCGCTTTTGAGCCAAATTTAAGATTTTTTATTTTAAGAACGGTTAAAAATGACGGAGTTGTTTGGTGGTTTCAATTATTGTGGGTAACTTTGTACACATATTTAATATGTATAGACGAAAAACAATAAACGTTCAATCATAATCAATGGAAGATTTAGACAGAATCATTAAAGTAGAGATCAACGAAACGATGAAGAAGAGCTACATCGACTACTCCATGTCGGTGATTGTGGCTCGTGCCCTTCCTGAAGTTCGTGACGGTTTCAAGCCTGTGCACCGTCGTATTCTCTACTCAATGGACAAGCACGGCAACACTTCGGACAAACCAACAGTAAAGTGCGCACGTATCGTGGGTGATGTGCTGGGTCACTTGCACCCACACGGCGACTCATCAGTGTATGGCGCACTCGTTCGTCTGGCACAGCCTTGGGCTATGCGTTACACCCTGGTCGATGGCCAAGGTAACTTTGGTTCGGTCGATGGCGATGGTGCAGCAGCCATGCGTTACACGGAGGCTCGCCTCAGCAAGTTGGGTGAGGCCATGTTGCAAGACATCGACAAGGAAACGGTGGATATGGTTGACAACTTCGACAACTCGGAGAAGGAACCAACTGTACTCCCCACCCGCATCCCTAACCTCTTGGTGAATGGTGCGACTGGTATTGCCGTCGGTATGGCGACCAACATCCCCACCCACAACCTGAGTGAGGTGATTGACGGATGTGTGGCTTACATCGACAACCCAGAACTGACAAGTACAGACCTGATGCAGTACATCAAGGGTCCTGACTTCCCAACGGGTGGCATCATCTGTGGTGTGGATGGCATCAGAGACGCTTATGAGACTGGTCGTGGTCGCATCGTCATCCGTTCGAAGACGGAGATTGAATCTGAGGGTACGCATGACAAGATTATCGTCAGCGAGATTCCATACAACGTGAACAAGTCTGAGCTCATCAAGAAGATTGCAGCGCTGGTGAACGAGAAGAAGATTGATGGCATCAGCAACGTGAACGATGAATCTGACCGCGAGGGTATGCGTATCGTCATCGACATCAAGCGTGAGGCTAATGCCAATGTGGTGCGCAACAAACTCTTCAAGCTGACTGACCTGCAGAGCACCTTTGCCGTGAACTGCATCGCCATTGCTGACCGCCGTCCGAAGCAGCTCTCATTGAAGGACTGCATCCGCTACTTCGTGAACCACCGCCACGACGTGGTGATCCGTCGCACGAAATATGACAAGCGCAAGGCAGAGGAGCGTTCACACATTTTGGAAGGTCTCATCATCGCTTGCGACAATATCGACGAAGTGGTACACATCATTCGTGCTGCCAAGACTCCACAGGAGGCAATGGACAATTTGATGGCTCGCTTCAACCTCGACGAGATTCAGGCTCGCGAAATCGTGAACATGCGTCTGCGCGCCTTGACAGGTCTGGAGCAGGACAAGCTGCATGCTGAGTTCGACGAATTGCAGAAACTCATCGCTTATCTGGATCAAATCCTCACGGACGACGCCCTCTGCCGCAAGGTGATGAAGGACGAGCTCCTCGAAGTGAAGGAGAAATGGGGCGACGAGCGTAAGACTGAAATCGACGTGACTGCCAGTGAAAACTTCGACCCAGAGCAATTCTATGCGAAGGAGGAAGTGGTGGTGACCGTAAGTCACCTCGGCTACATCAAGCGCACTACCCTCACCGAATTCCGCACACAGGCTCGTGGTGGCATCGGAGTGAAGGGCGGAACGGCACGCGACAAGGACTTCATCGAGTTCATCTATCCTGCCAACACACACAACACCATGATGTTCTTCACACAGAAGGGACGTTGCTTCTGGATGAAGGTGTACAACATCCCAGAAGGTTCACGCACCGATAAGGGACGTGCCATCCAGAACCTCTTGAACATCGACAGCGATGACAAGGTGACGGCATTCATCTGCATCGAGAACATCAACGACGAGGAATGGGTGAACAGCCACAACCTCATCTTCTGTACGCGTCAAGGCATCATCAAGAAGACAGCCTTCGTCAACTACTCACGTCCACGCAACAACGGTATCATCGCCATCAACCTGAACGAGGGCGACGAGGTGGTAGAGGTGCTCCTCACCAGCGGCAAGGACGAGATTCTGATTGCCAACCACAATGGTCGCGCCATCCGCTTCAACGAAAGCACAGTACGCAATATGGGTCGTAACGCCACAGGTGTGAAGGCCATGCGTCTGGACGAAGACGAGGAGGACGAGGTTGTAGGCATGATTGCACTCACGAAGCCAGAAGGCTATGACGAGAATGCCGAAGAGAACGAAACGGGAGAAGAACTCTATCCCGATATGCCAACCATCCTGGTACTCTCAGAAAAGGGTGTCGGCAAGCGTTCCACCATCGGCGAGTATCGTATCACCAACCGCAACGGTAAGGGTGTCAAGACCATCAACATCACAGAGAAGACAGGCAAACTTGTGGCCATCAAGAAGGTGATGGAAGATGAGGACATCATGATCATCAACAAGAGCGGTGTGACGATTCGTCTGGCTGTGAGCGACATCAAGAAGTCTTCACGCAACACGCAGGGTGTGAAACTCATCGACATCCAGAAGCGCAACGACGTCATCAGCTCCGTTTGCGTGGTCGAGCATTCCGAAGACCCTGAGGAAGTAATTGAAGAAGGTGCTGAAACACCAGAAGTAAATACACAAGAATAACAAACAACCTGAGTTATAAACTTATTAAAACCGTATCAATTATGAAAAAATTAGTTTTGATGATGGTCGGCCTTTTCCTTCTCACCAGTGCTTATGCGCAGGACAAGGAAGCCTTGAAGGCACAGAAAGAGGCTGAGAAAGAGGCAAAAGCCACTTTCAAGAAGGCGAAGTCTATCTATGAGACTTCCATCCCCAACGAGGCGTATGGACGTAAGGTGACGGATTTCGAGAAACTCGCAACCGCCCTTCCACTGATTGAATCTGCTACCCAGAACGAGTTCACCAACAAGGATGTGGACACTTGGAAAGTCGCATCTGACATTCAGTATGAGTTCTATCAGAAGCAAACTGCTGAATTGAAGGCTGATCCAGACAACGAACAGTTGAAGAATCAACTTCTTGACACGAACATGAAGCTCATTCATTACTGCCAGAAGTATGATGAATACCTTGCACAGGAGCCAAAGGTGAAGCCAGAAGACAAGAGTCTGATTCATCAGCAGAATCAAATCAAAGCAGCCAACTCCGCTCTCCCATTATTGCAGTCCGCACAGAACGCATCTAACAGCGATAATCAGGACGAACTCAAGAAGGGTGTGAAGTATGCAGAGACATTCCTCTCCATCATGGAGCAATCCAGCCTCATGAAAGATTTGGAGAAGAACACGCTCACCAAAAACTTCACAAGAGAACAGATTGACGAATGGCTAACCTATGCAAAGGTTTTCCGCGCTCAGTCTTACTTCAACATTGAGGGTACACCAGAAGAGACCATTGTTTCAGCATACGAAGGCCTGATGAACACGAAGTACAAGAGAGTGGCATACAATTCTTTGTCAAACTACTATCGTGAGAAAGATAAGGCAAAGCAGAACAAGTATCTCAAAGCTGGTATCGATGCATTGAAAGATGATGCTGAGCAGAAAGACCTGCGTACTAACTTCGCCTTCATCCTGATGCAGAACCTCTACAATGGTGGCGATTATGGTGAGAACAAAGACGCACTCAAAGAAGCCATCCAACTGATCAAGAACGAATTCTCTGACGATGAAAATGCGGTGAACGCATACCTGATGGAAGGCCAGATAGCTTACGACGAGAAGAAATACGAAGAGGCAAAAGCCATCTATCTCGCAGCGAAAGAGAAGTACCCAGACGAGATCAGAAGTCTCATCATGGCAGCAGGTTCACAATGGATGATTGCACAAACCAACGGTTCGAAGAAGGCCGATTTGGAAGAGGCTATCAAGCTGTTCAAGGAACTTGAGAAAGAGACACCAACTGAGCCTGATTATTGGGGCGAGAGACTCTACATTCTCTACAACAACACCCAGCAGACCGCAGAGGCAGCCAAGTACAAGAAGTACTACAAAGCCAAGTAACACCTGAATGTAACGCATTCAAATCTCATAAAGAGGATGTGTCATAGTTCCATTTGACACATCCTCTTCTTACTCTCAACAACAAGCCGCTCTTCCCCATCACCAACCTATCACTCCCAACAATAAGCATGGAAGACAAACCTGTCATCTACACATACGGAAATATCAGCATCGACGGGCTGGATTTGATACACATCCTTCAGCCCTACCACATCAATTGTGTCATCGATTGCCGTCCGCAATCCTACACGATGTCCATGCAAAACACACCAGCCGATAAGCTCCAACAGATGTTGAACCAGAACAACATCACCTACATTTCCTTTGCCCAATACTTCGGATTCTACCCCATCGAAACAAGAAACGCCAATGGAAACATTCTATATAGTAAGGCTATCAAATTCAATAAATTCCTCGAAGGTATTGAACAATTAGATAAAGAAATACAAAATGGTTATACCATCTGTATCATCGACGAAGAACGAGACATCGCCAAAAGCAAAAGATACACCCTTATCGGAAAATACCTGAAGAACACATACAACGTGAACCATATCCTTTTGAATGGTTCAAGTGCCACACAAGACCAAGCGGGAGAGCAAATCATTGAACTCAAAAACATCCAAAAACAGAAGAAATTAGAAGCCCAAAAAGTCGGAGAAACGGGTGAAGAATTGGCAGCACTCTATCTCACGAAAAACGGCTACCAGATACTCGACCACAACTGGAACCTTCATCGAGGATGCGAACTCGACCTCGTCGCCATGAAAGACAACACCCTGCATTTCATCGAAGTCAAAACACGCACATCCGATCAATACGGCGAACCACAAGTCGCTATCAACTGGATCAAGATGAAGCACATCTGCAAATCCATCCAGCAATACCGCTATCGTCACGGTTACCATAACAACAATTATCAGATAGATAGCATCGCCATACTCTATCGGTCAGACAACGACTACGACCTCAAACACTTCCTTGACATACGATCCAACGGGAGTGCCTGTGCCGATATCATCTTCTACCAACAAACCCCTACCCTTTCATTCTCAAACACATAAGTGTCTAAACACACTAAACGATATCTTATAGTGTATAGACACAAAAGGAGAGATTTAAACACAAAAAAGAGAGACACTCTCAGGATTTCTCCTGGAAGCGTCTCTCCTCTCAAGAAGGCGGCGACCTACTCTCCCGCATTGCGGTGCAGTACCATCGGCGCGCCCGGGCTTAACTTCTCTGTTCGGGATGGGAAGAGGTGGAA
>Ga0265300_10000158_pt1 | contig 71129 bp, 65 predicted proteins | sample AusTroGonzalo_MG_FD_193482 | JGI IMG/M metagenome (GOLD analysis project Ga0265300, IMG submission 193482) | Bovine rumen microbial communities from tropical cattle in Woodstock, Queensland, Australia - Gonzalo_03 | ecosystem: Host-associated > Mammals > Digestive system > Stomach > Rumen ... | reverse complement strand
GAAATACGGGTTGGTATATAGCTATGAATAGAGACCCATCAAGGGCCTATTGCACTTTCAAATTGAATTCGCGTAGAGTTTAAGAACGTTAAATACGTTAAATCTTTACCCTCTAAATCCTGCCATACTCACTTCAAGGTCACTTTTCTACCGTTTAACATGTAAGTTACTGATTATCAATATTTAAAATATTTAAGGGTTGAGTTTCAGAAATGAAAACCACTAAAAAATTTGGATGATAAACTGAATTATTGTATCTTTGCACCTGAATAAGATGTAACGAGATTATGGAGGACAATGTTTCAACAACGGCATCTGAGCCTACAGCAGCATATCCCATGACATCATACAACGATGTGATGGATTATATGCATTCTATCCACATCTCCCGTGAGGATAAGGAAAAGGTAGCCAAGCGCTTGACGATAGAAGTTTCTCAGCCTGCTTTGGCAGAGGCTTATGAGCGTATTGACCATCTGAGCACACTTCCGAAGGATTGGGATGGTCATGGAGCATTGCCTATATCCTATAAGGTCCTTGGAAATATTAAGCGAGTTCTGTTGCTCTCGCAAAATTCTGATTGGGAACATTGGATGATAGCCCCTGATACAAATGCTACGCTTTTTTTAGAGTCGGAGACAACGGGAGCCGTTATCAGTCTCGGAGCATATGAGTATTCTTTCTTTGCCAAGATTGATGGTGTAAGATATGGTGAAAGCCATATTGATTTCAATCCAGATTCATTTTTGGAGCTAATGCGCAGATTCTAATGAAACCACAAAAGCTGTCTGTAGATGATGTTCAGGTATCTTCTGAGGAGAATGTTGCCCGAATCCTTTCCAAAGAATGGTTTGTAAGAGGGAAATTAACTTCAGCAGCATTTGCCCTTGAACAAGGCGAGTCTTATCTTTCTGTTAATCGCACTGCTATAAACACATACGACAACGATGTGGCTATGTTTGTTAAGAATCATAATAGTTATGCTTTTGATGATAATACCAAATATAAGCGTGCATTGTTGAATGTAGGTGATGTACGAGGAATAGATGTTAAGACAGATCATGTAGAGATGAAGATTAATGTTGAGGTAGAACCTCGTGATATACACACGAAGTCCCACGCAGGTATCTTCACCCGTTTTCAAGATAAGAACATCAAGAAAGGTCAGTTGATAAAGGCAGTCCCTACTGCTGAAGAAGTGTCTGGAGATACTATACTGTTGGAAGTTCGTAAAGAATTGAAAAATCTTTCTTTTGTTGAAGAATGTATGATAGTAGAATAAAATAGGAAATGATCAGATATACGAAGCGGGAAGAGATATGGAATGCTGCGTCGCATGGCGGTGGGATTCTGATGGGAGTGGTGTTTGGCATCATCTTCCTCATCTGGTGTTTCCAGAGCGATAACGACTGGGCGCGGGTGGGGGTGATCCTCTATCTCTTTGGCATGTTGGGCTCGTATGCTGCCTCGACACTCTACCACTCGATGAAGCATCATTCGAAGTGGAAGGAGCGTCTTCGAAAGTGGGATCATGCCGCTATTTACTGGCATATTGCAGGAAGCTACTCACCGTTAACATTAGTAGCGCTACGTGAACAGGGTTACTGGGGTTGGAGCCTTTTTATTTTTGTATGGGCTTGTGCGGTCGCAGGAACCATCGTGAGTTTCATCCGTCTGAAGGAACACTCGAACTTAGAGACATTCTGTTTCATCGGCATGGGCCTGAGTGTGCTCGTGGCCTTTAAACCGCTGCTGGATTCAGTATCTGCAGCAGCGGTCAGTTGGATCATTGCGGAGGGTGTCTGCTATATCACAGGTGCCGTATTTTATAGCTTGAACAAGACGAAATACATGCACTCAGTATTCCATTTCTTTGTCTTGGCAGGCTCCGTCTGTCATATCATCGCCGTCTGGGATGTGCTGATGGAGTACTTGTAACGATAAAAACTTATCTTTGCACTCAACTAAAAGATTTATAATTATAGAATTATGAAGATCAAGAAACTATTTGGAATGATTGTTTGCCTGTTATTGGCATTACCAGTACATGCCGACGATGACATTTTGATTACGCGCGACGGAAAAATGGCACGGGTTAAAGTAGAGAAGATAAGCACTTCTCAGGTGTTTTATAAAGATCCTAAGCAAAAGAAACTCGGCACATTGGATGTCCCAGCAACTTTTGTCTATATGATTTTGAAAGAAAAAGGCAAAAATATCTTCTTTGATGAGGATGGTAACCAGATGACTTCGCCTGTCGTGAAGTATGACAAGAAAGACGATGTAGTGTTCTTGAATAAGGGAGAAATGTTTGTGGCTTACAATCTGTCTGTGAACAGAGACGATATACAATACCAACTGCAAGACAAGAAAAAAGCCCCTTGGATTACAACCAAAAAGGATGATCTGTTTTTGATTTGGAATTCCGATGGTACTTCATCGTTGTATTATGACTATGATTCACGCCATTCACAGCAAGATGTTGCCCAACCAACACCACCAGCTGTAGCCCCACAAGCACCTGCAGCCTCCAATGATGCTGCTCCAGTTGCTGCTGCTCTCAAACCCTCTGGTGAACAGACTACACCGATTGCGAATGTACAGAGGGGTGAACCCTTTGAGGGCGAAATCGTTTATGAGACATACGAGAACTATTCTGACTATATTCTGAAGATGGCTAATTCTATTTATTTTAATGGGGTACATAAGGTACGTCTGATAGTAAAAGGGGATTGGATGCACATGATTGATGAGACCACAGGTTGTCATATCATAGTAAACGATGCTGCAGCAAGAGCCATTATGAATGCACAAGGCAAGAGAAAGTCGAGAAATACGGCAGATCTACTGTCAAATTTGTCTAAGAACAGAAGCAACAACAGTTGCTCATATGTTCACTTCTGCGATCACACAAAGACGGGTCTGGATATGAGCGATGCTCCCGGAACCCAATACATGCTTTCTCCTGGAGAGATTTATTATGCCGACGGCACAACAGCTCCCATTACCCAATATACTTTCGACAAGACAGCAGAAACAAAGAATATATTAGGTCTGAACTGCCCATTTTACGAGGGTACAGTAGCTCGTAAAATGGGAGGTATGGATCAATCTTATGATGTTAAGGCATGGGTAAGCGATGATCTGACGGCTCCTGCTGGTTATAACTGGAATCTCTACGGTTTGGATGTTCCAGGCATTGCGCTGAAATGGGCCATGAAGTATGATGGTGGTCATGTTAGTGTGATGAGTGTTGGCGAATTGAGTTTCTATATTGAGGCTGATGTTGTTGAAGTAATACCTCGCCCTGTAGATGATGAGGAATTCAATATTCCAGAGGGATACAAGATTAAATCTGGAGGTACAAGTAACGTCTTCAAGATGCTGGGTTATTACAAGAGCGTAAAGAAAGAGCTCATTAAACGTGGTATCAAAGGAGGTGACAACAGCCAAAAGACGACAGGTGTTCACTTTAAAACAGATGGCGAATGGGATTTCTAAGATATCAATATTTGTTTGTCATAGCAACATTTTCACCTTCTTCACCCTGTATGGCACAGGGTGAAGAGGGTATGGAATATGAGCGTAATTCCATGCACGTGATGATGATCAAGCATCTTAATCAGAGATATGACGACATCATCGAAGACGTATTCTTGCAAACACCCTTTCCTGAACGATTTAATAATCATAACCTGGGGGTAAAAACCGTATCGTTTGCTGAGTTAGACGGAGACCAAAGTGGCAACATTATGTCATTTATTGACCAAGTGAACTTAGGCCAGAAAATGGTATCCAAATGGTTCAGTAGAGATAAAAGAACAGGCTCTTTTAACATGGAACTGGTAAAAGAACGTGGATTCTACAACGCAACCTTAAGCCAGAAGAATGTTGCTCGTGCCAGTTATAGAGGGATGGCTTTGTTGGAAGATGCTGGCGAGAACCTTATCAGTAAGACTTTCCTTTTGGTGAACGACATCAGTTATGTAAGTAAAGGAAGTGGTAACTGGGTTCTGAAGAGTATAGCTAGCTTTTATTCTGGAAGTGTTGCTGGCGTACAAAAGTCTTTGGAATCCATCGGTGGTTTCCAGGTAGATATCAAGAGCTATCTGTTTCAGCTTGTCTGGAATGAAGAGATCGCCCAAACATTCTATACCCAATACTATACGGAAGATGGAGCATCTGATGGTAATAAAGTGAGGGCTTTTACTGGCGATAAGGCCTTATTTAAAATGAAATATGTGGGTAAGACTGAAAGCATGTCGAAAGAAACCAATTTCAGAGCCGTGAAAGACCCCAAGGCGTTTTTGGTTAAAGTTTGCACCCAAACGATGGATCATAATATCGCCCAGCTACAGCACCAATATGCTGATTTCCGTATTAAGGCTCCTTTGCTGTCAGTCGATCCCATCAAAGCAGATGTCGGTCTCAAAGAAGACATCACAGAGGATTCCCGTTTCGAAGTACTTGAGCGGGTAATCGATGATAATGGTAAAGTAAGCTATGAGCGGGTGGGTATTATCAGACCTGTAAAAGGAAAGATTAAAGACAACCGATATATGGTAACAGAGGAAGAGTCGAAGGACGCCGCCCTCGATGCCACCGAATTTGAGAAAGTTTCTGGAAAAGGCTTCTATCAGGGTATGCTGATTAGAGAAATCAAATAAGAGGGTGTGCCTACTATCACTTGATTTCCCTGATGAGCATACCGGGGTAGAATTTGCCGCCTGAGACCTTCTCGAAAGTAGTGTAACTGAGGTCTGAACCTTCGGTAAGGTCGTCAGCTGCCATGAAACGGTTGTCCCATATCTTGCCCTCGACAGGTTTGATGACTCCCACTTTCTTATAGGTAGTACGACCTTCTTTAGTCATAATACGCTCCAGCACCTCGTAGCGAGACTCCTTGCTAACACCTTCTTTCATGCCGATGTAAGCATAGATGGGGTCTGTAGAGATCAGTGGTGTATTCACTTTGAACTCATCGAAACTGCGCTGTAACTCGAGGATACTGCGGTCAACTGCCCGTGTGCATACCTTGAGAAACATATCCTTTTCGCTCTTGACACCACCCAGTGAAGTCTTGCCGCTATAGACCGTAGCAGAGCCGATATATTTCAGTCGGAAAAGCGATTGGTCTGTGTCGAACACCTTCTTAATGGCTGCATCGGCAGAATTGGCATCCATCCACATGGTGTTGTAGAAGGTAGAGGCAATCTCGTCATTCCATTCTAGCTTATAGAGATAGGAGGTGACAAGCACTTTGAAACCCAAAATATTGCTGGTGACATGGCCTGAAGCCGTAACGATGTCCATCACGTTGCTCCCGAGTGGTACGAAGGATCCTACCGTATGGACAGCCATAAGGGCACCGCCTACGATCGACTTCTCCACTTCTTTATCTGCATAGCGGATATCGTTAACCAATACATAGGTGTGGTTCAGCAATTCCTCGCCCGCATCAGCAAGCATGGCTGTACCACGAGCCGACATTCTGGCCTTGCGAACATCGAGGATAGAGGCATCGTAAAGCCCTCGTTCCATCACTAAGTTCATATCCATTGCTCCTGTCTTGGCATCCCTGTCGAACCACTTCTCAACCATTCTGCGTGCAACTTTATTGCGATTCAGCAGATTGGTAATCGCATCCTTAAAGGCTCCCTCCATCTCCTCCTTTGTGAGTTTCTGAAGCACGGGGGAGGGGAAGACGGTCAACTTCAGGTTGTGATTGTTATACTTGTCAGGTATGGGAATCTTGCGGAAGGCTTCAATCATCTCTGCCGAATACTCTTTCTCAGGATGCTTCAACAACAGGGAATAGAGTGAACTTCTATGATACTTCTCAACATCCGGCTGTTGTGCCAATGCGATATTGGTGATGGCGGTTGCCAATAACACCATAAGGATACGGATGGGCTTCATAGGCTAAAATTTGCGGAATGCTCTTGCCACCATCGACTTGCCAATGCGCGTTGGATTACGTTTATGGAAAGCCCAGGTGTTCTTATTGCGGTTGAATGAAAAGACGTAAACCTTGCCATCGGCATTGATCGTTGAGGTAAAGACACCATTGATAAAAGAGATGCCTCCGGCATCCAACATTTTGTTGTTGATCTGCTTATAGTAAGGGCGTTCATTATCAAGCGCCTGTTCTGTCTCGTCGTCGATATCCCAGTCCATATCCTGCTCATTACCCACCCAGAAGTTGATAAAGCCTTCAAGTTCTTTCACTGATGGGATATACCAGTCTGGACCAAGCTTCTTACACCACTCGAAAGCAGGAAAGGCACTCAAGGGGATTCCTTCTTTTTCGGCGAAGGCGTAAAGGGCCTGCGTATTGACAAGCCCGTCGCTCTCATTATTCATGACAGGCAGGTTGTCATCATCTACCTCCTTGTCCTTGAAAAATGCATCATCGACACCACGCAGGGGTTTGATACCCATGGCACAACCATGTTCTCCCGTCTCGTCAACTTGCCATACGATGGCCTTGACCCCATCAATCTCTATGATGTCGCCCTTCTTGACATCTGCATATTGTGCACTTGCTACCATACTGCATAGGCATAGGCAGGCAATCAGTAGTGAATAACGAAATGTAAAAAGCGGATAGTACATAATTGATAGTTTTAGAATTTGTGAACAGCACGTGAACCATAATGGGCAAGTGCCTTACCACCAGGCAGCGCTTTCATGTAAGTCCTCATTCTGTAAACAGCCTTTTTCCCTGTGAATAGACTGGTGGGGGACATGTTGGCCAAGGTATTGGCTCCGCCGGAATCGAAAATGACACCATAGACAAGTCCACCCTCAGCCTCAGTAGATGAGTAGTAGAAGAAACCTCCTATATTTGTCAACTTGTCACCACCGGCATTCTTCAGAACTTGGTTGAGCTTCTTCGTATTCTTGTGGTTATATTTCCATCCCTCGATGTTGATGAAATGGATGAGTGTCTCCAACTCATCCTTGGCGGGGACATACCAGCCTTCGCCCAATTGGCGGCACCAGTTGAAAAGGGGGAAATCCTCCCATTGCTGGTTCTGTTGCTCGATATACCGTTCGATAGCCTTCATATTTTTCTCACCATCATCCTCGTAAAAGGCGCTTGTCTCAAATTTAGCTTCCTTGTCAGCTAGCCAAGGTTCCCCACAGCGGGCTATTGACATAGCTAGACCGTGCTCTCCAGCATCATCCACCTGAATGACCATGCCCTTCACACCGTTAAGCTCAATGATGTCGCCCAACTTGTGTTGGGCCATCGCATCCGAAACCGAGATTATCAGGCAAATGATTGTCGTCAATACCTTTCTCATTTTCATCTCGATTAGAATTTATGTATAGCACGATTACCGACAATGTTCAAGGCTTTACCACCCATTTGTGACTTCTGCCAAGGTTTCAGCTTATACATTCCTTTCGGACCACCACCACCAAAAGGCATACTACTTACTACTGAGCTGGCCATATTCTCCTCAAAATTCATCACGTAAACCCATCCGTTGTCGGCCTCTGTAGATGAATAGTAGAGGAAAGGTGACTTGGTGAAACTGTCATAGACACCATCACCTCCGGCCTTCTTCAACTTTTCAGAGATTTTCTTGGCATTCTTGTGGTTGTATCTCAGCCCTTCGCCATTGATATAACTGATGAGTTCCGTCAGTTCTTCATTAGCGGGAGGATACCAGCCCTCACCAAGACTACGACACCAGTTGAAATACGGGAAATCTTCCCATTGCTGGTTCTGTTCTTCGATGTATTTTGCAATAGCGGCAAGGTTCTTCTCACCGTCATCCTCGTAGAAGGCTCCAGTCTCAAACTTGGCGTCTTTGTCTTTCAGCCAGCTTTCCTTACATTTGTCAATCGTCATCACCAGGCCATGTTCGCCAGAATTGTCCACCTTGAAGACTATTCCTTTCACGCCACCAAAATCCACGATATCGCCCAACTTGTGTTGTGCCATGATCGGCGCAGCAAAAAGTAGACATACCATAAATGTAAATAGTTTGTTTTTAGTCATGTTGTTTTTGTTTTAAGTTAATACTATAGTCTGATTTACTTTGTTCCTAAGATCAGGGTTGCCTTGCCGAGACCATTGGTCTCAATCTTCGAGGGGATGTTGTAAGGGGCTGCACTGAGTTTCTTGCGCAGGTCGTTGACGAATCGACGCGTGTCGAGTGCCATACCGTTGTCTGCATAGAGCGCTATGCGTACCTGTTCGAAGTCGAGCATTGTCTCTGTGGCGTTGCTGAGGTTATAGCGATGGCCGACAGTATTCAGTGCCATCCACTCGTCGATGATGTCGGTAAGTTCCTCACCATCATATTCATTGCCGAACTCAATTCCATTCTCGGCCCTGACAGATACACTTACCTCACGACCGTTTTCCAACAGATCGTCGAAATGGGCTTGCAGCTGATCGGCAAAGTTGTCCATACGCTCTAATACGGCCTCCTCTATCAGCACGGGCAGTTCTGCAGAGAATGAGGGCTTGCCTGTGCCACTGCCTGCCGCTATCTGCTTCAGTGTGTAGGCATCGACACCGCGTAGGGTATAGGTTACAGACTGCTTGGGGCCTGTCTTGTTGACTTTCCAGCCCACTTCCATCAGGATGTCAGTACGCACCTGACCGATGTTCTTCAGCGACTGTGACATATCCTTCAGGGGGAAACCACGATCGGTCATGAGCTCTCCGATCTTTGCCACGACACTGAAGAGATCCTGATTCTCCTGCCATGCCTTCTCGTAGTCGGGCACCTGCTTGCCATCCTCTGTTGTCATATAACCGTTAGCTGAGCACCAGGAGTCGGCAGGTATCACCATGAGGGTAGGGCGCTTGGCCTGTGCCATCAGCATGGCAGGCAGCAACAGGGCTGCCATGACGAATATCACTCTTTTCATGTTCATATCTTAAAATCCGTTAGCTAATCCTTTTAATACCCCCTGCTGCGTAAGATCCTTGCGCAACTGGTCTTTCATCACACTGACAATGGCGCTTACCTTATACTCCTTGCCTACTTTCATCACCGAACGGGAAGAAGACTCCGTGTTTGCATACGACAGGTAAGCCTGTTGGAAGAAGGAGTTATAGAAGTCGGCATGCTGCTGCTCATTCATGGCATTGCCAGCTAAGGGACGCTGATTTTGGCGCTCACCACTGAACCCACGGAATAATACACCGTGGACGGCACACTGTGCGAGATCGGTATCCTTTACCTTATCTGGCTTCTTGGCAGTCATTGTCACCTTCACTAAGTAGGTGCCCTGCACACCAGTACCTGCCCCTTCTATGGTGTAGGTGGGGAGGGTGTAGTTGATGGCCGATGCAGAGGCAGCCGGGGTGGCTGATGATGAAGGCTGGGTGGCAGGACGCTCAATCAGCGGGCCGCTTTTTTTCTTGGCACTTGTCGTCGCTGTGTGTTGCACGGGGGTGCGGGTCTCGAAATTGGTGGCTGCACGCTCGGAGAGTTTCCAATTGCGCCAGTCTGTATTTGATGAGGCAGCTGCCACACTGGGGGTTTGGCTCTTACCGTTCTCTAAGATGGAGTTCTGCTTCACCTGCTTGGTGACGTAGTCGCTCAACTCGCCTAAGGTCACGCTTCCGCCTGTCTGGTTCAGCTTATCTAATACAAAATAGGTGAACATACCGTGCTGATGCCCCTTATAGGGATAGGCTGTCTCATTGCCTTGAGCAGCAGAGAAAACCACCATATTTCCCCTCACGGGCTCGTTCTTAACCTTCTTTGCCACACCGCGGCTTGATGTCATCATTGTGCCGTCGCGCTTGGCACCGCTGAAGCAGGCATCAAGGAATACCAGTGTGCGCTGTGACTGCAGACTGCTCAGACGGTCATAGAGCGTCTTTGTGCTCAGACCGCTGCCAGGATCGGTGCTATAGCCGTCGATGGGCAGTAGGTAAGCTTCCGTACTCTTCTCGTCGGGCATACCATGACCACTATAGTAGAACATGACAGAAGCCTCGCCGTCGAAGGCCGATACCACCTGGGTCAGCCAGTCGAGTTCATGGTTCATGTCGTTGAGTGTGGCATCAGGCAGCCGCTTGATATTTTTTGCTGGAACACCCAGAGCTTTTTCACAATACACGGCAAACACCTCGCCATCGTTAAGGGCATAGGGCACGGACTCCTCATGCTTGTAGTTCTCGTTGGAGATGACCAGCACAAAGGTCTTGTCCTTTACTTCGGAATTGACGGGAATACGGGTGTCTATATCGTCGGCAGCCATCAGATGGCTATAGGTCATTGCTAAGATGAATAATAGACAAAAACGTTTAATCATATCGTAATCTGTTAGTTGTTATTCAATCACATCAGGGATGTAAGTCACTTCAATTTTCTCTTTTGCCAGCGTTGGGATGGGACTGTCGGCGCTGATGTAGTCGATGCTGATGGTGATGTCGCGCGGATCCAGTTCCTTACCGTCAACTGCAAAGATCGACTTATCGAGGATAACGGTATGTCCCTTCTGTTTCAGAGGCTTGGTCAGACGGGTGTCACCATAGTCATAGGTGGCTTCAAAGTGGCTTTTGTCATCCAGTACGATGCTCTCCTTGACAGGAATCTCGATGGGGTCGAGTAGCAGGTACTCATCCTCGAAGATACCCATGAAGGGGTCTTGCTGATCCTCAGGCAGTCCGGCAGCCTCGTTGGTGGAGAGACGCTTCGATGAGACCAATGCGTCGAGACCGCTTTTGCGTGTCCATTCTTTGCCGAGGAAGATCATCTGCTTCTTGGCAGTCAGGTCAAAGACCTTAATGGCCTGCTTGTCTTTCTGCCAGTTGATATCTTCTGCACTCTTGAACGTATCGCCCACTTTGACGACCTTTCCGTTGGTGTACTTCAGACTGGCATCGTTGACGAAGAGCACCTTGAAATTGCCTGCATGGACAAAGCTGATGCCGAGGCTAAGCAGCAGGAACAGTACGAGTCTTTTCATTTTTTTTCTTATTAATAAATATGTTCCGTTTTTGTATATAAGTATCAATCAGAGAGTAGATCGTGGTGGGCACCCACATATTGAAGGCGACGTCGTGCCAGAAAGCGATGATGGCAATCACGAGGAAGAGTGTTGCCGTACTGAAGAACGACATCACCACGCCCATCCAAGGGTTGGCGAAGAGTGTCTGGAAAGAGGTGCCGCGCAGGTAGAAGGTTCCTATTGTGGTGTAGATGATGAACATGATGAAGATGTTCAGCCAGTTCACAAAGTGCCTTCCTTCCATCAGCGTGATGAAGGCGTTGATACATAGGGACGATCCAGGCTGGGGACCGATGTAGGTGGTATGCACATCACCTTTGAAGTCTCCAATAACAAGAATCTTGTCTTTTATCTGTTCCTTGATGGGTACCACTTCGTTGAGGTCGAGGAGATCGGCACCAAGGTAGATATAGTTCCGTTCAAGCTCCTGACCTTCCGTATCAAGCAGACTGCCGTTGATCCTGACATTCATGAACAGGGTGGCTCCGTTCTGGCAGAGCTTGCCGTTGTCGGTGTACCAGAGTCCTCCCCAGTGTGGTGTGATGGCATTGCCCTTCAGATGGCGCCTGTCAGCATACATCCGCAGAGCCACTGAGGGGATACTGTCGTCGTGGAGGAACTGGTAGTGAGCAAAGGTAAGCTGCTTCCATGTGACAGAATAGTCTGCATTGGCCGATTTGGTATAGAGCATCTTGTCAGCCAGGAGAATACCCTTATGTTCTGGTATCACAATCCTGTCCATCGAAGCGATGGTATGGAACAGGGCAGAATCAGCTTCCGTCTCAATGCCTTCTTCGAAAAGTACATCCATGAAGATATAACGGTAGTTGTTGGCCTCTTTGGCTTCGGTGAGCAGGTTCAGCAACTTTTCGCGGTCGGTGATGACCATGTTGCCCACGGGCATTCCCTGTTCCTCGTATGGTGTCAGCTCCTTGTCGTAGCATACGTTGATGAACAGAATACTGTCGGGCACATGACCTTGTTGTAATCCCAGGAATTTCCTGACGTCATTGATCTGTTTCTGGGCTGCATACTCTCCTGCCATGGGATGTAGTGAGTTGGCCACCTCATAGCTGAAGATGGTGATGGCCAGACTCACTAAGAGAGAGACACTCAAGGTCTTCCAGTTGTTCCGATACCACTTTAGGATACGCTTCCAGACGGATATCATTTGTTCTTTTTCTAGTTCTTTGTTAAGAGCAAATACTTAGCGGTGGCATTGTTCATACGTCTCATGGTCTTGCCCACACCGGCTCCGTAGTAGGTGGGGTCGCACACCATGAACTTCCTGTTGTTAACCATGATATAGTCGCCAGGTACGTCCTCATTGAAAGCTACTGCCGTATAGAGGTGTCCAGGGTTGGCATTATAGACCAGTATGACATCAAGGTCAAGCAGGTCGCGAACTAACTGTGAGAACAGTACGGCACGGTCTTCGCAGTCGGCATACGGATAGTAAAGGCTCTCTTCGGCGAAGAACGGACGGTCGTGTCCCCACACCTTCTCGTCGAGCATGTACTCCAAACCATACTGAATCCAACTCAGCAGCATATTCGCAGCGGTAACCTTCGGCAGTGTGCCGATCTTGGCTTTCAACTGCGGATAGAGCTTGTCTTTCAGCTCCTGGGTCATGGGCAGGTTACCATACTTATACCACTTCAGCGTCACATCCTTATCTTTGCCGGGACCGGCGATGGGATAGTCGTTGAAGAAGTTGATCATGTTCTTATTGACTGCAGTCTGGGCATCTAACTTCACGAAATTGGATACCACCTGGCGGTTGTCCGACATGTCCTTCTTCAGTTTTGGCAATGTCGAGTGGTCGAGATCCATCTCCTGCTCCTTGTCGAACTTAGCCTCGCAGATATGGAGACTCTTCTCCTTGGAACCATCGAGCAGGAAGAATATCTGTCCGTCGGATACGAAGTAGTTGTAATTGTAGGCGAATCCCTCAATACGGCTCAGCAGGTGAAGCTTATGCTGACTGTCGAAAGCAAAGCGCATTTGGTAGCCTGACTGTGAGAACAGCACACCCTGTAGGAATACAGCCTCATTAGTGCCTTTGCCGCAGGCAGCCTGAGCTAATGCCTCGAGCATCTTATAATAGGCCCAGTCGCAGAGGTTATTCTCCTTGCGGAGTTTGATACAGTCGGCCAACAAGTCGTTATAGTCTGCGCTCGTCAACTCGCGGTAAGCGGCGGCAAAAGCCTTCTCGTCGTTACCCTTCAGCTTGAACTGTGCTGCCTTGCCCCATCTCACATTCATCGGTGTACCATAGAACTGGAAGCTATTTGCGCCCGCCACGTCCTTCTGAGGTGTCTCAGGCTTAGGAATGTCGCCACCGATGGGCTTGGGTTGGGGCTTCTCCTCAGGCACAGGAATCGGCTGAGCCACGATGGGCTTCGACTTCTCCTCTTCTAACTTTTTCTTCTGTTCAGCCAGCTGACGCTCTTTCTCTTCCTGTTGCTTCTTCTTCTCGGCTAAGAGACGCTGCTGCTCCTCCTGTTGTTTCTTCTTCTCGGCTAAGAGTCGCTGCTGCTCCTCCTGCTGTTTTTTCTTCTCAGCCAGCTGGCGCTGCTGCTCTTCCTGCTGTTTCTTCTTCTCGGCTAAGAGTCGCTGCTGTTCCTCCTGCTGCTTCTTCTTCTCAGCAAGTTGACGCTGTTCCTCTTCCTGCTTCTTCTTCTTCTCGGCTAAGAGTCGTTCTTTTTCCTCTTGCTGCTTTTTCTTCTCGGCTAAAAGACGTTCCTTCTCCTCTTGTTTCTTCTTTTTCTCAGCTAAGAGCTGCTGCTCCTGTTCCTGCTTACGCTTTTTTTCTGCCAAGAGCTGCTGTTCCTGTTCCTGTTTCTTCTGCTTCTCTGCTATGAGTTTCTGCTCCTGCTCCTGCTGGCGCTTCTTCTCTTCCAACTGGCGCAGTTCTTCTTGCTGCTGCTTTTTCTTCTCTTCCAACAAACGGAGCTCTTCCTGCTGCTTCTTCTGCTGTTCAGCAAGGAGTCGCTGCTGCTCCTCCTGCTGTTTCTTCTTCTCATCGAGAATGCGCTGCTGTTCCTGTTGCTGGCGCTGCTGCTCCTCAAGGGCTTTCTGTTGCTGCTCCTGCTGTTTTTTCTTCTCTGCTAACAGGCGTTCTTCCTCCTCTTTCTTTTTCTTTTCGGCGAGGAGCTTATTCAACTCATCCTGCTTCTTCTGCTTCTCCAAGAGTTTCTGCTGTTCCTCCTGTTTCTTTTTCTGCTCGGCTAAGAGTTTCTGTTCCTGCTCTAATTTCTTACGCTCTGCCAAGAGCTGCTGGCGCTCCTGCTCCTGCTTTTTCTTCTCTTCCTGAAGACGCTGCAATTCCTGCTCCTGCTTCTGCTTCTCTTGAGACAACTGCTTCAGCTCCTGTTCCTGCTTTTGCTTCTCTTTGGCTAAGCGTTGTTGTTCTTCCTGTTGTTTTTTCTGGTCAGCAAGAATCTGCTGTTGCTGTTCCTGCTGCTTCTGTTTCTCTTGAGCTAATCGCTGTAACTCCTGTTCCTGCTTCTGTTTCTCCTGAGCCAGACGTTGCTGCTCCTGTTCTTGCTTCTGCTTTTCTTGGGCCAGACGCTGCTGCTCCTGTTCTTGCTTCTGCTTTTCCTCGGCTAACTGCTGTTGCTCTTGCTGTTGCTTCTGTTTCTCCTCAGCCAAGAGCTTCAGTTGCTCATCTTGCTGCTTCTGCTGCTCGGCGAGTTGCTGTTGCTGTTGTTCCTGCTGCTTCTGCTGTTCGGCGAGCTGCTGTTGCTGTTGCTCCTGCTGCTTCTGCTGTTCAGCGAGCTGTTGTTGCTGTTGCTCCTGTTGCTTCTGCTGCTCGGCGAGTTGCTGTTGCTGTTGCTCCTGCTGCTGTTTCTGCTCAGCTAACTGCTGCTGCTCAGCCTCGCGCTGTTTCTTCTCCTCAGCCAGCTTCTGCTCCTCTTCCAGGCGTTTCTTCTCAGCAAGGTATTGTTCGTCATTCTCCGGATCATAGACCTCTGGTTCTATCTGTTTCTCTTCTGGCACCTTCTCGGCCTCTTCGATGGGATAGTCCTTCCATACCTTTTCCATAAAGGATGCATATTGGGCATTGACACTATCGCGGAAAGCCTGATACTTGGCGTTTGTCTGTTTGACAAACTCATCGTAGCTTGTATTTTTGTTCTGCTGAACTTTTTGTTGCAGATTACCTCTCTGCCTTTGTTGTCTCTGTGCATAAGTGTAACCCATGCAAAGTTGCAACAACAGTAGTATGAGCGTTAGCTTTTTCATATTGATAATGTTGTTTAGTTATGAGTAATCTTGATGGGGATGCGTCTTACCTCCATCTCTTCGTCCTTCTGCTGGCATTTCATCAGCCATTTGTTGAAGTCCTCGTATTCTAATGAGCTGGGAATCACCAAGTCGTCAGTGAGCTGTTTCTCTCCGATGGTGGACATCTTCTTCGCAAATTTGTTCGGAGAGAAGATGATAAACAGTTGGTTGTACTCCTCCGTCTTCCCTTCGGTACAGGTGAGTACGAGCTCATCTACCTTTCCATCATCAGCTTTGGCGTGATTGGGCGAGAAGAAGTAATATTCTTCATTGAACTTAATGGGATAGGATCCTGTGCCTACGTCCTGATAGGGAAGCAAACAAAAGGCCTGCCCTGCCTGGATGTCAAACAAGAAAACGGTCAGGTAGCCATCGACAGGCGACTTGAAATAAAGGAAGAAGTTGTCATTGTTCTTGAAGACATCGGTAGCTAATTCCTTGTCGGCCATATAACGGATGGGTGCAACCTCGAAGTCGATGCCGGCACTCACAATCTCACGGACTTTTCCCTCAACGGTTACCTTCACCCAATCTCTGTTGTCCTGCAGGAATTTCTCATATTGTGCAGGCTTCTTGTCAGCCAGCCACACGCCTCTCACTGAGCCGCGGGTGGCAGAATGGAAGTCAGTACTCGACTTACCGTTGATATTGGAGATGAAAATGTTGTTTTCGTCACTTACCGACAGACCAAAGGCCTCGGCGATGGCATCGTTCTGTGCTTTGATGAGAACTACCTGACAAGCCTGTTCATACGACATATTCTTGGGAATCTCATAGGTATAGCTTCCCTTAGCCGTCTTTTCACGACTATTCTCCTGAGCGCTGATAGCTAGCACCCAGGAGAACACTGTCAGTAGGATGATACAACGTCTCATTCCATCTTGTCCTTTACTTCTCCGACGCGTTTCTCAAGAGCTTCTCTGCGGGCTCTCTCGATACCTTGCTTTGTCAAGCCGTCTAACTTAGCCGTAGAGACTGCCAGTCGGACCAGCACTTCCACGTTGCCGTTGGGCAGGTCACGGTACATCTCAACGAGCGAACTGGGACGACCGATGGTCTGATCCACACTCTTACCCATGGCTGTCACTACGGTCTGTGCAATCGACTCGGCCTGCTTCTGCTCAAACTGTTCATTGGCGAGGCTTTGCTCAATCTGGGTTGTCATGTCAGTCTTCATCTTACGGGCAATCTCTCCCTGAGCCACAGTCATAGCCTGTGTACGGGCGGCATCATAGATGGAACCGACGCTACTGCCTTCACCCATGATCCACATATCGGTGCCCTCGGACGTTCTTTCCCACGCCATCTGATAGCTCTTGGTCAGCTGCATGGAGATCGAGGGGGTTCCCGGCTTTACCTTCCAACCTTCCTTCTCAAATTTCTTCACGTCTTTCTTCACAGCCTTTTCCTGCTCTTTCGTCAGAAACTGTGCATTCACGCTTGCCGTAAAGGCGAACAACATGAGTAATGTTGCGAAAATCTTCATTGTTTTCATAATCTTCATTGTTTTTGTTATTAATTAATGTGTTATTTAATCTCACGAATCAGGTTCCCTTTGTAGAAATCTCCGCCCGATACTTTCTCGAAATAAGTGGCATCGAGCTTCGACTCGCTGGATCCTTCTTCTGAAGCCATATAGCGGTTGTCCCAGATCTTTCCGGGGATGGGTTTAATCACACCGATACGCTTATACTTGGTCACACCGCGTTCGTCTTTCTCCGTCTCCAATACCTCATAGCGGGAGCTCTCCGTAATGTCCTCCTTCATACCTACGTATGCCTTCAGCGGTTCGGTGCTTACCAAAAGCGCCTTGATGCGGAAATCGGCAAACTCGTGCTGCAGATCGGCGATGTTCTTATCGAACGCACGGGTACACACTTTACGGATCATCGCCTCATTGCTGGTCACACCCGACAAAGATGTCTTACTGCTGGTGTTCGTGACGGAACCGACATATTCTAATGAGAACAAGTCCTTGTCGTTCACGAATCCTTTCACCTTGTCCGGCTCATTCTCAGGCTCGTCGGTATAATAGTTGCTGTAGAAGATGTTCTGAATATCCTCATTCCACTTCAGACGGAACAGGTAGGAGGTGATCTTCACACGGAAGCCCTTGATATCATCTAAGAAGTCGAAAGCTTCGGCAGCTTTGTTATCGAAGGCTTTCTCTAACGACTTTCCCTTGGTTGAGGCGGCTTGTACGCCGCTCATTGCAAGGTTTGTCGCGTCTTTCATGCCTTTGAAGAAGTTACCTTGGTTCACGTATTTGACATCATTCACCACCCAATAGGTGTGGCCTATCAGGTTCTCGCCTGCATCTTCCAGGATGGAAAGACCCCTATGTTGGCGCAAGGCATTTTCTACGTCGGCCTTTGTAGCGTTGTAGTTGCCGCGTTCCTTCACCAGGTCAATCTTGAAGGCACCGGTTTTCTTGTTCCTGCCGAACCACTTCGACACAAACTTCTTACCCAGTTGGTTGTCCTTGGCGAAAATCGTGATGTTGGCCTGTTGGTCCTTGTCGTTGGCGAAGCGGATAATGCGTACACCCAGGTCGTGGCTATTGAAACGTTCGGGGATGTCCATCTTCTCGAACACCTGTTCAATATCCTTGTTGTATTCCAAAGTGGGGTGCTCCACCATCATCATACAGAGGGAGCCGCGCATGTACTTCTGGCTCTCGTCGGTCTGGGCGAGAGCGGCCTGCACGGCCAGGATACCCAATATGGTCAAAAACAGTTTTCTCATTCTTGAAAGTTGTTAGAAGTCCCATTCGCCTTTCACCTTGGCGGCACCTTCACGTTTTACGTCCTCGCCCTTCTTCTTGCCCTGGGCCTTGGCATATTTCTTGTAGTCGCTCTTCAGTTTCTGCTCCATCTGTGCCATATCCGACACGTCGTTGAAGGTCACATCTTCGGGCAGGTCAAACTCCTCGTCCTTCACCTCGCGCTGGTTCAGTTCCTCGATGCTGATCTCCAAGTGCTGGTCGAAGCTGCCCATCAGTGGCAATCTCATCTTGGCGAGCCAGTCGAAACTCTCATAGAGTCCGGGAATCTTGATGCTCATGATGTAATTCTCATCGTAATCCCGACATACCCAGTAGTCGTGGTCCTCTGTACCGGTGAGCTTGGCGCCGAGCAGGTCTGTAGTAGTGCTCTGTTGACCCTTGAAGTGTTCGAAGGTGATGCCGAAAGCCTCTTTGGTTTCGCCTGTAGGTTTCACGGTGTTGTCAACAGTCTGGCGTACCTTGTCGTAATACTTGATGGATTCAGAATATTTACACTTGTAGCCCTTCTTCGTCAGGGGGCTATAACCGTAGCACATGTCCTTGTCACGGAAGATGTAGGTAATACTGCCGAAAAAGTTCTCCTGTGATTTCTCGTTGCCGTTCTTAAAGACGGTCTTGACATTGTATTCTCCCTCAGCATCCTTAATGAACTTACGGGCGGTTTTGTCGAGCGTGATCGATACGGAATAGATGATTTCGCCCTCGAAATGCTTCTTCTGGGCGTATGTACTTACGGATACGAATAGTGCAAAGGCTAAAATAGTAAATGACTTCATTATTTTCATAATCCTCAGTTTTTGTAATATTATTGTTTTATTTTTTAGTTGTATTTTGGCGCAAAGATAGGAATTAATTCTGAAACTTCCAAATATTTTTTGTTAAAAGTTTCCGCCGTAGATAAGCCCGTAGTAGCGGTCGCTCTTGTCGAAGTTGCCGTTGATGTTCGGATCGCGCTTGGGTTGCCAGGTGCGTACCTTGATGCACGGCAGATCGGGATCGTTGAGATCAACCATCAGGAAAAGGTAGCCTGTGTCGGCATAAGTCGAGGAGTAGTAGTCCTGATGGATCTGAATGCCATAAGTATCCTCGCCAACACCCATTTTCTTCACGTCGTTATCAGTAAAGCGGATGTTGATGAATTGGTTGCTCTTGAAACTGCGTTCAACGTTGCGGATATACTCCTGCTTGCTGTAGCGCGTGTGTTTCACCACCTCATTGTCGAGGTATCTTTCATTTTCAGCTGTCTTCTGGGCTTTTTTGATAACGTGGCCCACGATGATGATGGCATCGTCGTCGAAGATGCTCTTGATATAGTCGGCACGCTTCAGGGCGAAAGCCGTCTTATAGTTCTCAAGGAAAGTGGCGATAACCATGCGGATGCTGTCGTTCCAGCCACGAGCCTCACGGTTGAAGATGTCGTCGCGGGCGGCCTTGTCGAGACCGAAGGCGATGGACTCGATGAGCTGGTCGGCACCGAAGGTGAAGGTGACATCCTCAACAAACGAGCGGTTGTTGTTCTTGAAAGCGAACTTCATAGGTACGCTACGACAGATGACACGACCGTTGAGCTGGTAGAAATGCAACTCGGGCTTGCCGAGGATGGTGGCCGTGCCGTAGTTAATGAGGCGGGTGAACATGTCGTAGCCCTCTTCTGTAAAGAGATTCTTTACGTTGTCATAGTTCCTGCTGCGAATGGCGTTGACCACCTTCTCAATGGTGGAGGCGTAGAAGTTGGGCGACTTGACGGCAGTGGCATGTTGCACCTGCGACATACCCTCGACGGCTGCCTGGTACTGTTGCTGCACCTGTTTCATCTCCTTCTTGGTACCACCGTTCACCACCACCGTTGCTTTTGGGAAGGGGGTGGCGTTGAACACGTCCATCACCATCTCGAGCTCGCGGTCCTGACGCATCTGGCCTGTAAACTCATACTCGTACTTCAGCTGAAGTTTATCGGTTGGTGTGGCGGGGTGGAGCTCAATCTGCGAGAGTCCGTCTTTGGCGGAGTTGATGAAACTGTAGTTCTGACCGTCCATGAAGCGGAAATCGAGACTGGTAACAGGTTTGCCCTTATAGGTGATAAGGAGGTCAACCACGTTGCCGTCAATCTTCGCCACCTCGGTCTTGATGTTGCTGAGCAGCAGGTTGATCTGCTCTGGGATCCACACGATGAGCGTGTGCTTCACGCCGTCCTGTTCTATTTTCACTTTATTAGGATGCTGCAGACTCTTCAGCAGACAGAAGCCCCAGTAGTAGTTACGCAGGGCATCGTCGATACGACCTTCGCGCTCGGCATTCTGAGCCGTATAGACGTAGCTGATGATACGGTCTTCACGCTCCTCGAAAATCTTCTCGAGCTCGTCTTTCTCCATGTAACGGAAAACGTAAGCATTCGGCTCGTGCGTGACGATGATGCTCTTGGTGTTTGTCAGACTACCAGCGGCATAGGTTTTGATGACGGCCTCCATCGCCGTCTTCGAGTCAATCTTGTCACCGTCGTTAATCTGCTGCATGTCGAGACTGGTCTCGCTCTGCACGGTGACGGAGATCTTACTGATCAGATCGTTGAGAGCCGACTGTGTCGCTTTCGCATCGGTATCACCACGACCCTCTCCCCAGATATAGTCGTCATCGGCCTTAATACGGGCCACCTCGTCTAAAGGCTTCTGTGCCGCCACCCCGAGGGGTAGCAGCACCAGAAGCATGATGGATAGTATCTTTCTCATATCTTATCTGATAATTATTTGATCACAATCTTACGTCCATCCTTTACATAGACACCTTTCTTCGTGGGCTTAGCATCCAGACGGCGTCCGTCGAGTGAGTACCAAACACCCTCAGCATCTCCGAACTCTGAATTCTTAATTCTCAAATCCTCAATGCCTGTAGCATCGTCATTGCCTCCGAGACTTTCAAGTGTGATGAAACTGCGGCTACCAGCACTATGCGTTGTGTAGGCCTGGAACGGACGGATGTCGCGGTAGTTCTGTTCAAACACACTTCCCTCAGGATACTCTCCACGTGTCTCACCTACGTTCAGTGCATAGATGCTGCTGCTCTTAGACACCTGTTGGAAGGCAGCATGGAGGGTGACGCCAGCACCAGAGATAGACCGGGACGAAGTAACGGGAACAGTGACATTAGATGAAGAGAAGGTAACCGTTCCGTTCTGGTTGTATTCCGGCGGGTAGATGATGTTGTTAGGCATACAGAGGAGATACGGATGGTTGGCCTCGATCTTTGTGGCACGTGTCAGTCCATTGGTAGAGAGCTGACGGAGCCAGAAAGGATAGCCGTTGCTGCCACCACCAAACGGTACGAGGGTTCCATGACTCTCGTGAGTGATGCTCTGCACGTCGAAGGGGAGGGCAATTGTTTCCCATCCGCGACATACCTCTATCTCTGTCGTCTGAGAGAAATCATGTGAGTAACTGATACTCTTAGCCGTGAACGACTGCGGGCAGTAGAAATTGTTATTGCCTGTGGCATCAGTCAGCACAATCTCTGAAGCGACACCGTCGATGACGACGTTCTGCACACCTGATGGGGCCTTAGAGGCTTCCGTCACATAGACGAGCAGGTTCGGGTTGTCAATGCCAGAGAGCATATCGGCTGTGAGGGCGCCGTCGGCGTTCCATACAATGGCTGCAATGGTCTTTGCCGCTTCGGAACGACCACCAATGTCCTCAAAGGCGTCGTCGAGCGTGTAACTGCCCGACACCCATGCGGTTAGGCCGTCGAACAACGCTTCGCCCTGAGGTTGAGGCTGAGGCTGTTGTCGCATCATCTCCTCTACCTCGCTTATAATGTGCCTGAGTTCTTCTGTCATGTGACGAACTTCCTCTTCGTCTGCCTCGTGGATCTTGTACATCTCACTGCCTTTAGCGGTCATATTCTCTAACTCCTCTAAAGCCCATGGCTCTACAGTACTAACGTCTTTGGCTTCGATTTGCAGCTTTTCACCAGCCTCCACAGCCTCGTGCAGTTCTGCCCACGCCTCATCACTGGCAGGTTGCTTCATGGCTTCTTCAACTTCCCTAATTCTCCAGTTGAGTTCATCGATCATGTTAACAACATCTTCTTCACTTGCCTCGTGGAGATTGTACATCTGATTACCACTCTCTAACATCATCTCGAGCTCCTCAATCAACCATTGATCAATGGTGCTGATCTCCTTTGCTTTTGACAATACATCTGTACCATATTCAATCGTAGATTGCAGTTTTGCCCAAGTCTCCTCACTGGCAGGTTGATTCATGGCTTCTTCGACTTCCTGGATTCTCTCGTTGAGTACCTCGATCATATGAAGAACTTCCTCTTCGCTTGCCGTGTGGATATTGTACATCTGATTAGCACTCTGTAACGCCTCATCAAGTTTCTCAATCAACGCTTGATCAACGCTGCTGATCTCCTTTGCTTTCGCCAATACGTCTGTACCATATTCAATCCTAGATTGCAGTTTTTCCCAAGTCTCCTCACTGGCTCCATTAATGTCTGTGAGATAGCCAGGATTCGATGTGCCTCCGTCAATGTGGGCATACTCAATGCCAATATGATTCTCATCGTATGTCGTACCACGACCACCAACGAGGTTAGGACTCTTCTCAAACATTTCTCCGCTTTCGGTCACGTTTTCAGTTGTCCATCCTTCACCGACATAGATAGTAGTGAGTACATCACACTTATAGAACATACTTGTCATTTTAGTGACGTTCTTGGTATTGAAGCTGCTTATGTCGATAGTCTTCAGACTCTTGCAATTTAAGAACAGATCACCCATGTTTGTCACATTCTCTGTATTGACCCCACTGAAATCAATGCTCTCCAATGCTCTACAATCCTCAAACACCTGATGCATGTTTGTCACATTGCTAAGGTTGAGACTGCTGAAGTCTATGCTCTTAAGACTATGGCAGTCACCAAACATGGAGTTGATGTCTGTGACATTATCAGTCTTCAAGTTGCTCATACCAGTGATGGTTGTGAGATTCTCACACCCGTAGAACCAGTAGGCGGTGCTTGTCAGCTTGGTAAAGTTAGCGAAAGAATTGTTGAAGACCACCGTTGTTATTTGTTCATTGACATCAGACCATCCAGACTTGGTCCCTTGTCCTCCCCACTGCTCAAACGGTCCGACATCCATACCACCGCGTGCTGCCTTCTGGTCATCATAATAGAATGTTAGCACGGTATTGTTCCCGCTAAGCACGGCGTAAGGTCTTGGTTGGCTTGGACCTGTGAGATAGCCAGGATTCGTTGTGCCTCCATCTATGTGGGCATAGGCGTAATCTACGTGATTCTCATCGTAAGTCGTACCTGCACCACCAACAAGGGCTGTACATCCTTCGAATATTTTAGCTCCACGATCTTCTGACAAAATACTTCCTGTGCTCCATTTATCGCCGACATAGATTGTTTCTAATCTACTGCATTGTGAGAACATGCCAAACATGTCTACTACTTCCGATGTGTTGAAATTGCTTAAATCCAGGTTTGTCAAACTTGCACACTTAGCAAACATATAACTCATGTAATTTGCAATGGAGGTATCGAATCCACTCACATCAAGACTTTTCAAACTTGAACATGAATAAAACATATTATTAAAGTTGATAGTCTTGGACGTTTTGAAATTGCTAACATCCAGACTTGTCAAACCAGAACAACCCTGAAACATTTGCGTCATATGTGTTACTTCGGAGGTGTTGAATTTTGTGACATCTAAACTTGTCAAACTTGAACAAGACAAAAACATTTGACTCATGTCTGTTACGCTGGAGGTGTCGAATCCAGTAAGATCCAGACTTGTCAAACTTTTACATTCATTAAACATGTAACTCATGTTTGTTACGTTATTGGTCTTCAAGTTCTCCAAGCCCTTGATGCTTATCAAGTTATTGCAACCATAAAACCAATATCTTGTACTTGTTATTGTCGTACATTCTGCAAAAGAATTATCAAACACAACTTTTTCTATGTTTTCTCTTTGCTCATTCCAACCAGAGCTAACCTTATCAACAAAGGAGGTAACCGGATCAACATCGAGAGTAAACGGTCCGACGCTCATACCATTGCGTTCTACCTTTTGGTCATCGTAATAGAACGTTAGTAAGGTGTTATTGTCGCTAAGAACGGCATAAGGCACTGCTTGGCCTGCACCTGAGAGATAGCCAGGGTTCGATGATCCTCCGTCTATGTGGGCATAATCAACGTTAACATGATCTGGGTCGTATGTCGTACCTTCACCACCAACGAGGGCTGTACAACCGGTAAACATCTTAGCTCCCATTTCTTCAGGCGAAATACTTCCTGTGCTCCATCCATCGCCGACATAGATTGTTTCTAATCCACTGCATTGATAGAACATCCTCTGCATATCCGTTACCTTCGATGTATTGAAATTACTAACATCCAGATTTCCCAAACTTGAACAATAACGGAACATCTCCTCCATATCTGTTACGTTGGAAGTGTTGAATCCAGTAACATCCAGACTTGTCAAACTGGAACAACCATCAAACATATTACTCATGTCGGTTACGTTGGAGGTGTCGAATTTAGATCCAGTAACATACAGACTTGTCAAACCAGAACAACCTTTAAACATGCCAAACATGTTTGTTACCTTCGATGTTTTAAAATTTCTAACATCCAGACTTGTCAAACTTGAACAATCATCGAACATGTCCTCCATATCTGTTACGTTATCGGTATTCAAGTTATCCATGTCTGTGATGATTGTCAGTTTAGTGAAGTCACAAAACCAATAGCCTGTACTGGTTATTGTCGTACAGCTTGCAAATGACTCATCAAACACAACTCTTTCAATGCTTCCACTTTGTTCTTTCCAACTCCTTTCATAGGCCGCTGTAAACGGTCCTACACCCATACCACCGCGTGTTGCCTTTTGGTCATCGTAATAGAACGTTAACGTCAGCATGTCGTCAACCTCGTTCAGAACGGCGTAAGGTAGTGGTTGGTTGGGATCTGTGAGATAGCCACGATTCGTTGCGCCTTCATCGATGTGGGCATAAGAGGCATTAATATGACCATCATCATAAACAGTGCCCTGGCCACCAACGAGTTTTTCGCAAAGTTCGAACATTAGATTACCCTCATTTCCGTTATCTGTCCATGAGTCGCTCACCCATATCGTTTCCAGGTTAGAACAATGACTGAACATTAAGCCCATATCAATGACTTTCGAAGTATTGAAACTGCTCAAGTCGAGTGTTTTCAACGATGAGCAACCTTGGAACATCCAACCCATCCATTCAACTTCCGGGGTTTCAAAGCTGGACAAATTAAGACTTGTCAGAGATGAGCATCCACTGAACATATATCCCATAGAACCAACTAGCGAAGTGTTAAAATTATCGCCTAATTCCAGACTTGCCAAACTTGAACAACCCGAAAACATACTATCCATGTTGGTTACCTTCGATGTGTCGAACCCACTCAAATCCAGAGTCGTCAGACTTTCACAACCCTCAAACATAGAACTCATGTCTGTTACCTTCGATGTGTTGAAATTATCGCCTAATTCCAGACTTGCCAAACTTGAACATTGAAGGAACATAGCGTTCATATCTGTTACATTAGATGTGTTGAAATTGGTAACATCCAGACTTGTCAAATTGGAACAGTTATAAAACATTCCACTCATGTCTGTTACGTTGGAGGTGTCGAATCCAGTAACATTTAAAGTTATCAAACCAGAACAATCAGAAAACAAACTTTCCATGTTTGTCACGTGAGCAGTATTGAAATTGCTTAAATCCAGACTTGTCAAACCAGAACAACCCCCAAACATATAACTCATATCTGTTACATTAGATGTATTGAAATTATCGCCTAATTCCAGACTTGCCAACCCCCGACATTCCAAAAACATAGATTTCATGGTCGTTACATTCGATGTGTTGAAATTGGTAACATCCAGACTTGTCAAATTGGAACAGTTATAAAACATTCCACTCATGTCTGTTGTGCTGGAGGTGTCGAATCCGCTCACATCCAGATTCGTCAAACTTGAACACCCCGCAAACATAGACGCCATGTCTGTCACGTTATCGGTCTTCAAGTTTTCCAAACCATTGATTTCTGTCAGGTTAGTGAAATTCATAAACCAATAACCTGTACTGGTTGGCATATAGGATTTAAATGACTCATAAAACGTTACTATTTCTATGCTTTCACATTGGTCAGCCCATTCTCTATCAGTGTCCGTTGAAAACGGTCCGATATCCATACCGCTACGAGTTTCCTTTTGGTCATCGTAATAGAATGTTAGCGTATTACCTTCAAGCACTGCATAGGGCTTGAGCTCCTCATCCTGCAGCTGTGCCGATGCAAGGATCGGGAGCAGGGTGCATATCATTGAAAATAAAAACTTCTTCATCGCCTAATCGTTTTAACGTGAGAGAATGGGATTGGGGTTATGAGGCTCCTCTGGGATGATAACATACTCGTTACCCTCCTGTTTTACGAGGATATCGCTCTGAAGGACGATTTTCGTACCAGCCGTGACAATAAAGGTGGTCTGGCGCTCTTCCTCAGAGGGATTGCGATCGCAGATGACGCGGATATCACCGTTTCCGAAGCCAAAGGTGGGCTCTAAATGAATCCATGACACCGTCGAGGGTACGTAAGCATACCAAGCTGCATTACAGGTGACGCTCAGGCTAAGACTGTCGCCTTCACTCACAAACATGGGCATCTCATTGGTACTTACCCCCAGGATGATAGCCAATTTGCCCTCCTGGGTGATGGTGAAGTTAAGATGGTTGTTCCCGGCTGTTGCCGTGAGCTCTACGCTGCGGTTGGCATCGTCGTAAGCCTCTTTCACGCGGATGGGCACTTCGGTGGTACCTGTATTGCCGCTAGTCTGGCCTAACTCTAACCAGCTAATACCCTCATGGCCTGTAATCGTCCAGTCGCTGTTGCTGGCGATGACGAGGCTCTGTGTGCCTCCTTCATCGGTGAAGTCGAAAACCTCCTGGTTGATACTCAGGGCGTCGTCGCTTCTCATCTGGCGCAGGGTGATATGTTGCTCAAGGCCACCTTTCGTAGAGATGATGATGGTGGCGGTGCGATCGAGCGACGAGTGGTTCTCCTCAGAGGTGAGCACCAAGGTACCGTTACCATCGCCGGAGCGTGGCGACACGGTGAGTGCCCCCCAGTCGCTATTGTCTACGGATGTCACATCCCAATGGCAGTCGGCATTGATCTTCACCTGCCAGCTGGTCTCTGAGGCGGGCATAGAAACATTCTTCTCCACCATCAGCAGCTCCTGGGCTGGCTTGGCTTCCGTCGTCTCGTCCGACGTGCAGGCCGTCAGTCCTGCCATGAGTGGCAAACCGACGCATATGCTGAATAGTAATCGTTTTGTCTTCATATCGTTCATCTGGTTAGTTTGCTGTCTGCGTGATAATCACATCGCTCCGCTGAGGGTTCTTCGAACCGGCGCTGACGGTAAGCGTCGTCAGTCGTTCCAGCGTAGCTCCCGGGTAAGGATCGCAGGTGATGGTGATCTCACCGTTGCCGATGCCTGCAGTGGGCGTGATGTGAATCCAGTTGATATCCGTAGGGATGGCAGCACTCCAGGCACCATTACTCGATACCTTTACTTTCTTAGTACCGCCAGCGGCAGAGAAGGTCTGCTCGATGGTATCTAACGACATGGTGATCAGCTGCTTGCCGTATTGCTTAATACCGAAACTAAGGATATTATCGCCTAAGTCGCCGGCAGAAATCAGGAGTAGGGCATATCGGTCAGCGTCGTCGAAAGTCTCATCTACGGTGATGGGCACCTCGGCATTGCCACTGCCGGAGGTCTGTCCTAACTTCAGCCAGTTTGTATCGCCATCCGTTAAATCCATGATACCTAAGATCTCCCAATCGGTGTTACAGTTCACTATGAGGGTCTGTGTGCCGGCAACATCGCTGAATTCGAAGACATCCTGATTGATGCTCAGGTCGGCACCGCTCCTGGTCTGCAGGATCGTCACATCCTGTTTCAGTCCTTTTTTGGTAGAGAGGGTTAAAACGGCGGTACGGTCCTGCGAAGAGTGGTTCTCTTCTGTGGTGAGCACTAATACGCCATTGCCCTCACCAGATCGGGGCGAAACACTGAGTTCCGGCCAGCCGATATTATCTACGGCAGTGACCTCCCACTCACAGTCGGCCATAATCTTCACCTCCCAACTGGTCTCTGTAGGGCCAAAGGCCACCACTCTCTCCACGCTCAGCAGTTCATCCGAAGCCTTCGAGCTGGCATCCTCATCGGAGGAACAGGCCGAAAGACTGAGCACGAGGGCGGCCAGTGTCCATATTTTGAATTGATATAGCTTATTCATACCTATATATTATATAAAAGGTGTAAATTAGAAAAGGAGGCTGACGCCGAGGCTCACCATGAAGCCACCGGGCTTGATGTCGCTGTTGTCGGCAATCTTCTTGAAGTTCTCGTCCTTGCTCATTTCAATAGAGTAGGCTGGATTGGCGAAGATATAGAGATGTTTGATGGGTGCCCAGAGGAATTTTGCACCGACAGAGAGACAGCTGGCCGATGCGCCGTCGCCATAAAGGTTCGTGCCATCCTCCACCGTACCCGACAGTCTTTCATACTCGTAACCCACCTGCGGGGTGATACCCAGACGCTCTGTGAGTGAGATCTGGTAACCCAGTTTCGCGGCAAACGTGGAGCGCTTATAGGATACGCTACTCAGGTAGGTGTCGTTGCCGTCGGTGCTGTACCATCTCACGTCATCGCTCTTGCTGAGGCCGAAGGTATAGCTAGCCTGCAGGTCGAAATTCCTAAGAATGACGCCTGCTAAAGCCGTGGCGCCGCCTAATGAGCGGATGGTGTAGCCGCCTCCGAAGTAGAAGGCCATGGGCTTGATATATTTCACACGGGCCAGCGATACGGTATCGGTGGTAGTCTCGTTGTGGGTGATGGTAAACTCGCGATCGGTATCCACATAGCCCTTATGGCTGAAGGCCAGCTGATAGGTGCCCACGGGCAGTGTCTGTAACTCAGCCACGTCGATGGGGGTGTTGCCGTTGAGGACGGCCTTCGCATTACGCGGACGGGTGTAGATGTTCAGACGTCCTGTGTGGGGTATCGGTGGGGCGGCAGTGATTGTGTTCTTCTGCTGCGGATGCACAATGAAGGTGGTCTTCACGGGGTCGCAGTCGTCCTTACGGGTCTCGACGGTATAGCTGCCCTCGCGAAGCTGGGTGCTCCAGGTGCCAGTGCCCACCTGATGGTCGTTGAACCAGATGTCGGCATCGTTCTCAGCGTTGATGATTACCTCGCCGAAGTGACTGCTCATGTCCTGCATCTTCACGTTTATCATCTTGGTCTCCTTACTGTCGTTGACTGAGACGACAACGGTGTCCTGACCCTCGTAGATGCCGTTCTGTGCCACGACGGCATGACGGCCGTAGTTCATATATCTGTTATAGATAGGTGCCTTGCCGACGTACTCACCGTCGATGGTCACGTCCGACTTGGCCCGTGAGGTGGTGATAGTGACATAGCGACCTGTACCGATGTCGAGCAGCATCTCATAGGTACGTCCGCCCTGTACGGAAATAGGATAGTAATAGTCGCGCAGCACGCCAAACACCTCATGGGTGATGGTGAGCTTCTGGGCGCGTGTCGGTACGTAGAGCCATATCTCGCCGGCCTTCTCTTCCGTTCCTACTATACCCAGCGAACCTCCGTTGAACAGGAAGCCGCGTTCTGGGGTGACAATCTTGATCAATGCTGCCTTTTCACCGTTCTGATCCAGTTTTTGAGTGCCACGGGTGTTGGCGGTCAAATCGGTATCTAAAAGTTTGAAACTTATCACGCTGATGTCATCAGCCATCACAGGAAGGATGCCTGTGATAAGAATCGAGCAAATGAGTAGTAAAGCTTTCCTCATAAGTCAGATAGTTGTTTTGGTGCCTATAACCTCCCAAATTCGGCTGTTAGTAATATAGTGATAGCTTAGTTGTAAGCCCAGACGTAGGGGTTCTCAATTAGTGGACGTCGTATTTCTGTGGCAAAGATAAGCATAATTATTAAAACTTCCAAATTTTACGTTAATTATTTTTTAATACCCCTCGTTATACGCGTCCCGATAAAGTGGTCAAATTGCTCCTTGACTTTATGAAGCTATTTTTCTTCAAACTATCACTTTTCTTTCTAACTGATTTAATACCAGCTTGTTAAGTGGAGTGATACTTTTTAGTAATCTATCACTACTATCACTTACAGTAAAACAAGTTGTTTTACCTTCGAAGAAGTTATCTTTTAGTATCGTTAAAACTATCTGCTCGACAGTAAAACAACTTGTTTTGTTTTAACAGATCCTATCTCTTTCACCATGAAAGAGAATTCCTTTGAGTGCTATCAGAAATGAGAAGCACTATCTTTGAACATCCGTTCGAAGATACTTTCGCTCGAAAATGAAAATAAATCGGTATTTATTTTGCATTTTGCTCACTTATTCGTACCTTTGCAGGCAAATTTGCAAATATTATCAGATTATGACTTATACACGACTGACTGCCGCAGAGGCTGCGGCGCTGATTAAGAATGGCGATCACATCGCCATGAGTGGCTTCACACCTGCTGGTGTAGCCAAGGCAACAACAAAGGAACTGGCCAAGATTGCTGTGGCTGAGCATGAGGCTGGTCGCGAGTTTAAGGTGGCTATCTTCACGGGTGCTTCTACAGGACAGAGCACCGATGGTGACCTGGCTAATGCACAGGCTATCCTCTATCGTGCGCCCTACACCACGAACCCTGATTTCCGCAAGCACGTGAACATGGGTGAGATTCCCTACAACGACCTGCACCTGAGTCACATGGCACAGGAGCTGCGTTATGGCTTCTATGGTGATGTGGATTGGGCGATTCTCGAGGTGTGTGACATCGAAGAGGTGGGTAATGACTATCGTGTCTATCTGACTGCTGCCGGTGGTATCTCTCCGACTGCTGCCCGTCTGGCCAAACACGTGATTCTGGAGTTGAACAGCTTCCATAACCCCAATGCCAAGTTCATCCATGATGTTTATGAGCCTTTGGATCCTCCATACCGTAAGGCCATTCCCATCGAGCATGTAGGCGACCGTATCGGTGTGCCCTATGTGACTATTCCTAAGGATAAGGTGGCTGGTGTCGTAGAGTGTAACATCCCCGATGAGGCCCGTGCTTTCAAGGATAGTGATCCCGTGACTGATAAGATCGGTTTCCTGACGGCTGAGTTCCTCGTGGAAGAGATGCACAAAGGCCGTATCCCCAAGGAGTTCCTGCCCTTGCAGAGTGGTGTAGGTTCAACAGCCAATGCCATCCTCGGTGCTCTTGGACAGGATAAGCATGTGCCTGATTTCAACATCTATACCGAGGTACTGCAGGATAGCGTGGTGGCTATGATGCTCAGTGGTCGTGTGAAGGATGCTTCGGCTTGTTCACTGACCGTTTCAAATGAGTGCCTGATGCAGGTGTATGACAACATGGATTACTTCAAGAATCACCTGACACTGCGTCAGAGTGAGATATCGAACTCGCCTGAGATCATTCGTCGCTTAGGTGTAATCGCCATCAATACGGCAATCGAGGCCGACCTCTATGGTAACGTGAACTCTACTCACATCAGTGGTACGAAGATGATGAACGGTATCGGTGGATCGGGTGACTTCATCCGTAACGCGTACCTCTCTATATTTACATGTCCTTCTGTGGCTAAGGGTGGTGTGATCTCGTCGATCGTGCCGTTCGTGAGCCATCAGGACAGCTCAGAGCACGATGTGAACATCATCGTGACGGAGCAGGGTATCGCCGATCTGCGTGGTAAGGGGCCCATCCAGCGTGCAGAGACGATCATCGAGAACTGTGCACATCCTGACTACAAGCAGTTGCTGTGGGATTACCTGAAGATCGCGAAGATGGGTCAGACCCGTCATAACCTGCCTGCTGCGTTCGCTATGCACGACACGCTGGCTCGTAAGGGCGACATGAAGCTGACTGATTTCGCTGAATATGTGAAATAATAAAGAATCCCGCTGAATGCCAGCGGGATTTCTTTTTAGGGTCTGTGGTAGAACCTGGCTACGAGTGCACCACTGATGTTATGCCAGACACTGAAGATGGCACCAGGGATGGTGGCCATTGGGAAAGCGGCGAAATGGAGTGTGGCGAGACTGGAGGCCAAACCGGAGTTCTGCATACCCACCTCAATGGAGATGGCCACACGCTTGGGGTATTGAAGGCCAAGCAGACGACCGATGCCATAGCCGATACCTAAGCCACAGATGTTGTGGAGCATCACCACCAGGATGATGAGCAGTCCGCCAGTTAGCAGGCGATTGGCTGTGTGGGCCACGACCAGAGACACGGTGAAAGCAATCATCAGAGAGGAAAAGGCTGGCAGATAGGCTACCACCTGTTTGGTGAACGTCGGTAGGAGTTTCTGAATGATGAGACCAGCCACGATGGGTGCAATCACGACGTAGAGGATAGACTGCAGCATACCGATGGTATCGACATCCACGAAGGTGCCAGCCATCAGCCAGGTGAGCAGGGGTGTCATCAACGGTGCCAAGAGCGTAGAGACGGCTGTCATACCCACCGAGAGGGCGAGGTCGCCTTTCGCCAGATAGGTGATGACATTAGAGGCGGTGCCACCAGGACAACAACCGACGAGGATCACACCCAAGGCAAGGTCAGGGGGTAGGGCAAAGGCTTTGGTCAGGATCCAGGCCAAGAGCGGCATCACCGTGAACTGTGCCAGACAACCGATCAACACATCCTTCGGACGACTGAAGACAATACGGAAATCCTGTGGGTTAAGCGTCAAGCCCATGCCGAACATGATGAGTCCGAGCAGTGGGTTGATGAACCACATATCAACTGAGGCCATAGGCTCTGGCATCAGTAGTGTACCTATCGCTGTCAGTAAGACCAATACGCCCATCCAACGGGCAATAAAGTCACATATTCGTTTCATTTTTCAGTTTTTGGCTGCAAAGTTACATTATTTTATGGAAAAGTTGTATCTTTGCACGCAAATTCAATGAAATTATGGAATCAAAACTGGTTATTTACAATACTTTGACGCGTCAGAAGGAACGTTTTGAACCCCTTCATGCACCTAATGTGGGTATGTATGTCTGCGGGCCAACCGTCTATGGTGATCCCCATCTGGGACATGCCCGTCCTGCCATCACTTTCGACCTCGTGTTCCGCTATCTGAAACACTTAGGTTATAAGGTGCGCTATGTCCGTAACATCACCGACGTGGGGCATCTGGAGCATGATGCCGACGAAGGTGAGGATAAGATTGCCAAGAAGGCTCGTCTGGAGCAGTTGGAGCCGATGGAGATTGCCCAGTATTACACCAACCGCTACCATCAGGCGATGGATGCACTGGGTGTACTGCGCCCTTCAATCGAACCCCATGCAACGGGTCATATCATCGAACAGCAGCAGCTTGTGCAGCAGATTCTTGACAACGGCTTCGCTTACGAGAGCAATGGCTCGATCTACTTCGATATCGAGGCTTACAATAAGAGAGCGGTGAGCACCGGCTCTCAATATCAGTATGGTATCCTTTCTGGTCGTTCGTTGGAGAACATCAAGGACGCCAGTCGTGACAATCTCGATGGTGTAGGTGAGAAGCACAATCAGGCTGACTTCGCCCTATGGAAGAAAGCCCAGCCCGAACATATCATGCGCTGGCCCTCACCTTGGAGCGATGGCTTCCCCGGTTGGCACTGTGAGTGTACGGCGATGGGTAGAAAGTATCTCGGCGAGGAGTTTGATATCCATGGTGGTGGTATGGATCTGGTGTTCCCCCACCATGAGTGTGAGATTGCACAGGCTCAGGCTTCGATGGGGCATCCCGCTGTAAAGTACTGGATGCACAATAATATGATCACCATCAACGGCCAGAAGATGGGTAAGTCGTTGGGCAACTTCATCACACTGGAGCAGTTCTTTACGGGCAACCACGAGAAGCTGGAGAAAGCTTATTCGCCGATGACCATTCGCTTCTTCATCCTCTCTGCCCACTATCGTGGCACGGTTGATTTCTCTAACGAGGCACTGCAGGCTGCTGAGAAGGGCCTGGAGAAACTGATGAACGGCATTGCAGACTTGGCCCGCGTTCAGGTGTCAGACATGTGCGATGCTGAGACGGAGAAGGTGGTGAAAAGCCTGCGTCAGAAGTGCTATGATGCGATGAATGATGACTTTGCGACCCCACAGGTGATCAGTAATCTCTTCGAGGCTTGTACGGTGGTGAACAAACTCACTGACCATCAGGCTACGATCTGTGCCGACTGCCTGAAGGAACTGAAAGAGACGATGGAACTCTTTGCTTTCGACATTCTTGGGCTGAAGGCAGAGAAGAGTGGTTCTAACGACAGTCGTGAAGAAGCCTTTGGAAAGGTGGTGGATATGGTACTCGAACTGCGTGCTAAGGCGCGTGCAGCGAAAGACTGGGCTACCTGTGATAAGATCCGCGATGAATTGAAGAATGCCGGTTTCGAGGTGAAGGACACGAAAGACGGTGTCACTTGGAAACTGAATAAATAAAGGAGAGCCTACGGGAGACCGTAGGCTTTTTTGGTCATCTCTACGGCGAGGGTCTCTTCACGGAAATCCTCGAACGAGAGATAGTCGAGTCCTTGATAGGGACGGTCCGTACCCCAGGAGTTCTTCATGATGAAGTATTTCTGTCCTTTGTCGTCGTGGGCAATGCCGACAATCGCCATTGCATGACGCTCACTCTCCCAACAGACACCATGATGCTGGCGTACGGCACGCTCCGTCTTTGCCAACAGCGAATCTATGGGGATGTTATAAAATCGGTCGTGCATCCAATTGTCAGGAAGGTCGATATCCACTTCCTGGTTGTAGGGCTCCTCGTTGTTGCTTGTCAGAGCGATATACTCGTCAGGGGCACAGACGCTACGCGCAAACTCCTGTGGGGTGTAGGTAGCACCTAACATGAACACCCAGCGAGGGGCGGGCGTCTCTACCTTCCGCATCGCATCATAACCCACGATACCGTATTTCTGGATGAGGTTGATGAGTGTCTTACCCATGCCCCGTTTGCTTTCCGGTGCCTGAGATTCCTCTTCCATCTTCTTTTCAATATAATAAGGTGAGAGGTTCACGGAGTCTCCCCAGCTGAGATGCTCTGTCTCGATGGCTGCCAGCATGGCATAGATCCAGCAGGTTTGGCTTTCCCCTTGGTTCTTCACGGGCGTCATACGGTTCAGCACTTCATGGGTGAAGTGCTCGGGCTCCCGATGCGAACAACCGATGCAAAACAGGAAGGCTATTAAAAGATATAAAAATCTTATCATCGCGTGCAAAGATAAGAAGATTTTTTTGTATATTTGCACCCGTAATGGAAAAAAACATTAAAGCATACGAGATCATGGCCCCTGTGGGCTCACCGGAATCATTGGCAGCGGCGATCCAGGCTGGTGCTGACAGCATCTACTTCGGTATTGAGAAGTTGAATATGCGGGCGCATTCGGCCTCGACATTCACCATCGACGACCTGAAGGAGATGGCTCAGACCTGTAATGCGCATGGTATCAAGAGCTATCTGACGGTGAACACGATTATCTATGGTGAGGATATCCCTCTGATGCATGAGATCATTGATGCCGCCAAGCAGGCAGGCATCTCTGCCGTCATCGCCTCGGATGTGGCTGTGATGACCTATTGTAATCAGGTGGGACAGGAGGTTCACCTCTCTACCCAGCTTAATATCTCCAATATTGAGGCTTTGAAGTTCTATGCCCAGTTTGCCGATGTGGTGGTACTGGCGCGTGAGTTGAATATGGATCAGGTGGCGGAGATCTACCGTCAAGTGGAAGAAGCACATATCTGTGGTCCATCAGGAGAACAGATCCGCATCGAGATGTTCTGTCACGGTGCTCTCTGCATGGCCATCAGTGGCAAGTGCTATATGAGTCTGCATGCAGCCAATCGCAGTGCCAATCGGGGCGAGTGTATCCAGATCTGTCGTCGCAGTTATACGGCGACGGATAATGAGACGGGTTATCAGCTCGGCATCGACAATAAGTATATCATGTCGCCGAAGGATCTGAAGACAGTCCGTTTCATCGATAAGATGATGAATGCGGGTGTACGTGTGTTTAAGATCGAGGGTAGGGCGCGTGGTCCTGAGTATGTCTATACGGTTGTGAAGTGTTATAAGGAAGCCATCCAGGCGGTGCTTGACGGTACGTTCACGGACGAGAAGAAAGATCAGTGGGATGAGCGTCTCGCCACCGTTTTCAACCGAGGCTTCTGGGACGGCTACTATCAGGGGCAGACCATGGGTGAGTGGAATAAGAACTACGGTTCGAATGCCACTGAGCGTAAGGTGTATATCGGCAAAGGGGTGAAATACTTTTCCAAGTTAGGTGTGGCTGAGTTTACTGTTGAGGCTAATACCTTTAAGGTGGGCGACAAGATGCTGATCACGGGACCAACCACTGGTGTGATGTATGTCACGGCCGATGAGATTCATGGCGATAACGGTCCTGTTGAGGTGGCAGAGCAAGGTACCCGTGTGTCGATTGCCGTAACAGGAAAAATCAGACAGAGCGACAAGCTCTTCAAACTAGAACGTGTAGAACCTGCAGATTAAAAATGGATATGGAAATGAACTGTTATAAGAAACTTTGGATGCTGGTTATCATCCTGACTTTAGGTTTAAACAGTCTACCGCTGACCGTGTCGGCGCAGGACGAAACGCTTGTGTTTACACCCCAGTGGACGGCGCAGGCACAGTTTGCCGGCTATTATGTGGCAGAGGCTAAGGGCTTTTATCGCGAGGCTGGTGTCAAGGTGCGTATAGAGCACCCCTCATCCACACAGCCCGCCATGAGCCGTTTGCGTAATAATGAGTGTCAGGCCACGACGCTGCAAGTCTGTCAGGCCCTGGAGATCGTGGACGGCGGTGTCCCCTTGGTCAACATCCTGCAAACATCCATGAACAACGCGATGGTTATCGTGTCGGCCCGCAATCAGGACCCGCTCAAGCAGAAAGGTGCCCGCGTGGGTATCTGGAGTGTGGGGTTCGGGCAACTGGCCATCTGCATGAGTATCAAGGATCACCTGGATTACAAATTTGTGCGGTTTGCCCAGAATGTCAACCTGTTTGTGTCTGGTGCACTCGACGCCACACTGGCTATGAGCTACAACGAGTACTACCAGTTGGTGCAGGCAGGTATGACGATAACCGACAAGAATGTGTATCGTTTCTGTGACCACGGTTATAACGTGCAGGAGGATGGCGTGTATATGACGCGCGAATATTACCAGAAGCACCGCGATCAGGCTCGCCGCTTTGCCCAGGCCAGCCGTAAGGGGTGGGAGTGGGCTGCCCAGCATCCCGAGGAAACGCTCGAGATTGTGATGAAGTATGTAGATAGGGAGAAGATCCCAACCAACCGCGTTATTCAGGAGCTGATGCTCAAGGATATACTGCGCCTTCTGGTGGATCGTGAGTCGAAGAAACGCGAATTCCGTTTGCGTCCTGATATGGTGAAACTGGCCAGCCGCTTAATGGTGGAGAACCAGATGCTGGATCGTGAGATAACATACAGTGAGTTAGTTGATAATTGATAGTTGACAGTTATAGATTATGGGTATAGTAGATATTCGTCAGAAACTCTCCGTCAGAGTAAGCGTGTGGGTAGTCTTGTTTGCCGCCGTGATCTTCATTGCCGCCCTCAGTTTCCTGTTTTATCAGTCACGTGAGGCTGTGCGACAGGAGGCCATCAACCGTGCCACTACTATCCTGGATCGTACGTCACTTCAGGTAGAGGGCATCCTGAATCGTGTAGAGGTGGCCTCTCAGATGACCGAATGGTTGGTGCAGCGACACCCTGAAGTGGCTGACTCGATGTTTGTGTATAGCGAGGGTATGTTGCGTAACAATCCTGATTTCTATTCTTGTTCTATCGCCTTCGAGCCTTACTATTTCAAGGATTATGGTCGCTATTTCTCGGCCTACGCTAAGCACGATGGCGGCAGGATCCGTACTATACAGGGCGGCAGCGACCACTATCAGTATTTCTTTATGGACTGGTATCTCATGCCTACACTGCTCGGCCACCCTTGCTGGACTGAGCCATATATGGACTTGGATGCCCCTACCAATACCTACGAGATGGTGACCAGTTATTGCCAGACCATCAAGAATAAACAGGGTAATGTCATTGGCATCATCAACACCAGTCTCTCGCTGAACTGGCTCTCGCAGACCATCTCGGCTGTGAAGCCTTATCCCAACTCCTACAGTATTATGGTAGGCCGTGGTGGTACTTATTTTGTGCATCCCGACACGACGAAGATTACGCGCCAGACGATTTTTACCCAAACGCTGCTGAAGCCCGATACGGCTATGACTGCATTGGGTCATGCCATGCAGCGTGGGGAAGAGGGCATGCGCCACATGAATATGGATGGCAAGGACTGCTATGTGTTTTACAAGCCACTCGGGAAAACTGGCTGTTCGATGGCTATCGTGTGTCCTGAGAGCGATATCTTCAGTGGGTTCGACCGCCTGCGCCACACCGTAATGGCGATTGTTTGTGTGGGTCTGTTGGTGATGTTGTGCGTATTTATCCACATTATCACCCGTGAGCTCAAACCATTGCGACGTTTGGCCCATGAGGCCGAGACCATTGCTTCGGGTCAGTTTGATACGCAGCTGCCTGACTTCCAGCGAACTGATGAGATTGGTCAGCTGAGCCACTCGTTCGGTAATATGCAACAGTCGCTTGTGCGTTATATCGAGGAGCTGAAGCTTACCACAGCCCAGAAAGCCTCGATAGAGAGTGAGTTGAATGTGGCCAGCAACATCCAGATGAGTATGCTACCCAGCGTGTTCCCTAACCGCGAGGGATTAGATATGTTTGCCTCTACAGCTCCTGCCAAGGAGGTAGGTGGTGATCTGTATGGTTATCTGCTCAAGGATCACAATCTGTACTTCTGTGTAGGTGACGTGAGTGGCAAAGGTGTACCAGCCTCGTTGTTCATGGCACAGGTAACACGCCTGTTCCGTACACTGGCCAACCAGCAGCTGACACCTGCCGACATCTGTACACAAATGAATGAGGCTCTGTCGGGTGACGAGAACCCCACGAATATGTTTGTCACGTTGTTTGTGGGTCTGGTTAACCTTCAGTCGGGTCACCTGATGTTCTGTAATGCCGGCCATAACCCGCCTGTCATTGGCGGTGGTCAGCATCATGGTGAGTTCCTGGAGATGTTGCCCAATTTTCCGATCGGTGTGCTGCCAGGTTTGGAGTTCCAAGGCGAGGAGATTGACAGTATCAAGGGCCGTGCACTGTTCCTCTATACCGACGGATTGAACGAGGCCGAAAACCGCCAGCACGAGGAGTTTGGCGATGACCGTCTGCTTTCCATCCTGCGCGATACCCACTTCGAAACGGCCCAGCAGGTAGTAGAGACGCTGGCTGCAGAAGTTGAGAAACATCGCGACGGTGCCGACCCCAACGATGACCTCACCATGATGTGCCTGCGCATGCAGTAGTTTGGTTAGTATAATAACTTTGCAGAGAAACATTAAAGCTATGACAATAAACGAGATTCAAGATGAGATTATTGAGGAGTTCTCAGGACTTGACGACTGGATGGATAAGTACCAGTTGCTCATAGATCTGGGTAATGAACTGATGCCCCTCGATGAACGCTATAAGACAGAACAGAACCTGATTGACGGTTGCCAGAGTCGTGTGTGGCTTCAAGCTGATTTAGTGAATGGGCTCATCCACTTCACGGCAGAGAGCGATGCTCTGATCGTGAAAGGGATCGTGAGTCTGCTCATCCGTGTGCTCTCTGACCACACACCTCAAGAGATCCTTGATGCCGACCTCTATTTCATTGAGGAGATCGGTTTGAAGGAACACCTCTCGCCAACCCGTTCAAACGGTCTGGTAGCTATGGTGAAGCAGATACGTACTTATGCACTGGCGTTTGGAGGAATGAAACATTAAACATTATAATAATAACCAACAAAATATGATTCAGACAGTAGTAAAGAGAGACGGCCGCATTGTGGGCTTTAATGAACAGAAGATTATGGCAGCCATCCGTAAGGCCATGCTTCACACCGACAAAGGCGAGGATGAACGCCTGTTGTACCAGATCACTGACCACATTGCCCAGTGTGGCGACAGTCAGATGACGGTGGAGCAGATACAGGATGCCGTCGAGGTTGAACTGATGAAGTCGAGCCGTAAGGATGTGGCTCAGAAGTACATCGCCTATCGTAATCAGCGTAGTATCGCCCGTAAGGCCAAGACCCGTGATGTATTCCTTGATATCGTGAACATCAAGAACAACGATGTGACACGTGAGAATGCGAACATGAATGCTGATACCCCTGCAGGCATGATGATGAAGTTCGCCTCAGAGACCACGAAGCCTTTTGTAGATGACTATCTGCTCTCTGAAGATAGTCGTGATGCGGTAGAACACAACTATCTCCACATCCACGATAAGGACTATTACCCCACCAAGTCGCTCACTTGTGTACAGCATCCGCTGGATAACATCCTGACCTGTGGCTTTATCGCTGGTCATGGTGCCTCACGCCCTGCCAAGCGTATCGAGACGGCTTCCGTGCTGGCTTGTATCTCGATGGAGTGTACACAGAATGAGATGCATGGCGGACAGGCCATCCCTGCCTTCGACTTCTATCTGGCTCCTTATGTGCGTCTGAGCTATATCGAAGAGCTGAAAGCCCTTGAGGATCTGACAGGCGAAGACTATAAGGATCTCTATGAGGAGCCGTTGCTGGATTATATTAAGAAACCGCTCGACGGTCTGACGGGTAAGGAACGTGCCCAGCAGCACGCTATCAACAAGACGGTGGGACGTGTCCATCAGTCGATGGAGGCTTTCATCCACAATATGAACACCATCCACTCACGTGGTGGTAACCAGGTGGTGTTCTCATCCATCAACTATGGTACAGACACCAGTGCCGAGGGGCGTTGTATCATGCGTGAGATCCTGCTCTCTACCTATGAGGGCGTGGGCAATGGCGAGACCGCCATTTTCCCCATTCAGATCTGGAAGAAGAAGCGTGGCGTGAACTACCTGCCAGAGGATCGTAACTTCGACCTCTATCAGTTGGCTTGTAAGGTGACGGCGCGTCGTTTCTTCCCCAACTTCCTGAACCTGGATGCTTCTTATAATCAGGACAGTGAGTGGCGTGCTGACGATCCGAAGCGATATATCCATGAGGTGGCTACGATGGGTTGTCGTACCCGTGTGTTTGAGAACCGTTTCGGACCTAAGACCAGTATCGGTCGTGGTAACTTGTCGTTCTCTACCATCAATATCGTGAAACTGGCCCTTGAGTGTCGTGAGGAACAGGATCAGCAGAAGCGTATCGATATGTTCTTCGCCAAGCTCGACCACATGCTTGAACTGACTGCCAAGCAGCTCGATGACCGTTTCCAGTTCCAGAAGACGGCCTTTGCCAAGCAGTTCCCCCTGCTGATGAAGAGCCTGTGGATCGGTGCCGACAAGCTGGGTGCTAATGATACCATTGAGAGTGTGATCAATCAGGGGACACTGGGTATCGGCTTTATCGGTCTGGCAGAGTGTCTGGTGGCTCTGACGGGTAAGCATCATGGTGAAAGCGAGGAGAGTCAGGCCCTCGGTCTGAAGATTGTCGGATATATGCGTCAGCGCATCAATGATTTCTGTGAGCAGTATCATCATAACTACTCTGTATTGGCTACACCGGCAGAGGGCCTGAGTGGTAAGTTCACGAAGAAAGACCGTAAGCAGTTTGGTGTCATCCCGGGTGTGACCGATCGCGACTACTATACCAACTCCAACCATGTGCCTGTGTATTACAAGTGCTCTGCCCGTCATAAGGCAGAGGTGGAGGCACCTTATCATGAGATGACGCGTGGTGGACATATCTTCTACGTGGAGATCGATGGTGATGCCACTCATAACCCACAGGTGATCATGAGTGTGGTGGATATGATGGATCAGCTTGATATGGGTTATGGCTCTGTGAACCACAACCGCAACCGCTGTATGGACTGTGGCTATGAGAATGCCGACGATCATCTGGAGAAATGTCCGAAGTGCGGCTCTACCAATATTGACAAGCTGCAGCGTATCACCGGTTATCTCGTGGGAACCACCGATCGTTGGAATAGTGGTAAACTGGCTGAGCTCAACGACCGTGTGACACACATCGATCACGGACAGCAAGACCTCTTTGGATGATTCGAGTACTCGATATCATAGAAGATACGATGGTGGATGGTCCGGGTTTCCGGACCTCCATCTATTGTGCCGGGTGTCGTCATAAGTGCCCGGGCTGTCATAATCCCCAGTCGTGGGACTTCAAAGGCGGGCGCGAGATGAGCACAGAGGAAATCATGAAAATCATCGTGGCCGATCCCTATGCCAACGTCACCTTCACGGGTGGTGATCCCATGTACCAGTGTGATGGCTTTGCGGAACTGGCACGGGCTATACACAGACAGACAAATAAGGATATCTGGTGCTACACAGGCTTCTCCTTCGAATCGTTGATCACCCGTGCCCAGCGTGAACTGTTGGAGCTGCTCGATGTGCTGGTGGATGGGCCGTATATCGAGAAACTGCGTGACCCGGACCTGTTGTTCCGAGGCTCTTCCAACCAGCGGCTGATCGATGTGCAGAAGTCGCTCTATAGTGGACAGACCGTACTGTGGAATCCTGACGTCGCCATTACCATCTGAAGCCTTTTCTTTCCCTATAGGAAACTTTTCTCGAAAGATTTTTGCCTTTTTCTGTGAAAGTATAGGAAAAAAGATGTATTTTTGCAGAAAATTAGTTGGTATTATGGCAAAGAACTCCAAATGGCAGGATGATTACTGGCTTCTGCTGATGCAGCTTTATCTGCAGAAACCTGTGGGACTGAAGCCGATGTACAGTCGGCGGATGGTCGAATTGAGTCTTGAAATCCATGTCTCTCCTGATACACTTTTCAACAAGATGTGCCAGTTGGCTAACTTAGAGACGCCTCGTGTGGAACATCTCTGGGAGACCTATGGCCAGAATCCGAAGAAACTGGCTCGCGCTGCCCGTCTGATGCGTGAGATGAAAGGCTTTAATAATGCCGGAGAGTTCTATAGTGGTGTAGAGGTGAACGAGAGTTTTGAGAAGGACTTCAAGCCTGTGGCCGAGGGCGAGACTGTGACACCTGTCATGTTGACGCTGATTCTCGATCTCTATTTCCGTTTGACACCGATTACGATGGTGGCTGCCACACCTGAAGTTCAGGAGTTGGCCCGTCTCATAGGTATGCGATCTGCCGAGGTAGAAGAGGTGCTGAAGGTGTTCCAATGTTGCGATCCCTATCTGAAACGTAAAGCGGATCCATCTGCTCGTCTGTTGGCCCCCTGCAAGGAGATATGGCGTCGCTTTGGTAATGCCGATACCCAGATGCTGGCATCTTATGCCGCACAGTTGAAAGCGTATTTCAAATAATGTCACAAAGTCAGATACAAGAGCAATTACAGCAGCTGAAACAGGGACAGGCTTTCTCACATCAGCAGTTGTTACAGGCATCTCTGATAGAGTTGCCCATCACGCAGTTGATGGATCGTATCACCACGGAGATGAATGACAACCCCGCCCTTGAGACGGATGCTTCTTATGATGGTGCTGACGAGCCGGAATACCAGGACTATTCCGACCATCAAGATTTTGGCGATGCTGATGACTTTGAGTCGAGTAGTGAGCGTGAAGAGCGCCAGTCGGCTCTCGACGATGCCCTCAGTAATATGGGGCGCGATGACGATGAACTGCCCGTCTATCATGGTGGCAACTCGGTGGCTGAGGAGCGTGAGGAGATAGTCTATGGCGAGAGCGTGTCGTTCTACGATCAGCTGAAGGAGCAGATGGGTGAACTCGACATGACTGATACCCAACGCTATGTGATGGAGTATCTGATCGGTTCGTTAGAGGATGATGGTCTCTTGCGGAAGGATCTTGGGGCTATCTGCGATGAACTGGCTGTGTATCATAATATCGACGTGACAGAACAGGAGCTTCTACAGGTCCTTCATTGGTTACAGACGTTCGATCCTGCAGGTATCGGTGCCCGTTCGCTGCAGGAATGCCTCTTGTTGCAGATCGACCGCAGGGATCCTTCTCGTCTCAAGGACCTGATGACGAAGGTGGTGGAGAGCTATTTCGATGAGTTTACCAAGAAACACTGGGATAAGATCCAGACTTCGCTGTCGTTGAATGACGCACAGGCAGAGGCTCTTTTCCGTGAACTACGGAAACTGAATCCCCGTCCAGGAGCATCCTTAGGAGAGACTGTCGGACGTAACATGCAGCAGATCACTCCCGATTTCATTGTTGACACCTTAGACGATGGTACGGTCACCTTCACGCTCAATAATGGCGAAGTGCCTGAGCTGAAGGTATCCCAGTCGTTTGTGGATTCCATGAAGGAATATCAGCAGAACAAGGAGCATCTGAGTCGTCAGACAAAAGAGGCTCTGCTCTATATCAAGAAAAAGGTCGATGCTGCCCAGGGCTTCATCGAAGCCATCAAGGTGCGTCGTCATACACTCACCGTCACCATGCGTGCCATCATCCAGTTGCAGCACCAGTTCTTTGTCGATGGTGATGAGGCCTCTCTGCGTCCGATGATCCTGCGTGATGTGGCAGAGAAGACTGGTCTTGATCCCTCGACGATCTCGCGTGTCAGCAACTCCAAGTATGCGCAGACCCGTTGGGGCACCTTCCCCCTGCGTCATTTCTTCAGCGATGCCTATGTCACGGAGAGTGGTGAGGAACTCTCCACCCGTCAGATTAAGGCGGCACTTCGTGATATTGTTGATGGTGAAGACAAGCGTCGTCCGTTGAGCGATGATGCACTGAAGGAAGAACTGGCCCGTCGTGGCTTCCCCATAGCCCGTCGTACGGTGGCCAAATATCGTGAACAATTAGGTATCCCCATAGCCCGACTCCGAAGATGATGCAATGGAATAGAGAAAGAAATATCATTTTGACGGCCAGGTTGATGAGCTTGTTGTTCACCCCCTTCTATCTGCCGTTGGTGGGACTGATGGCATTGTTTGTGTTCAGCTACCTCGGTCTGATGCCTTGGGCCTATAAGCTCCAGGTACTTACGCTGGTCTATGTGTTTACCATCCTCCTGCCCACGATATTGATTCATATCTATCGTCGGTATAGGGGGTGGAACCTGATTGACCTGGGCCATAAGGAGCGACGCGTCGTACCTTATGTTATCTCCATTCTCTGCTATTTCTTCTGTATCTATCTGATGGACATGCTCCATATTCCCCATTTCATGGGTACGATTCTCTCTGCGGCGCTGTTCATTCAGGTGGTGTGTGCATTGATCAATGTGTGGTGGAAGATCTCCACCCATACGGCTGCTATCGGAGGTGTGGCTGGCGCCCTCTTCGTGTTTGGTGAGTTGTTCGGCTTTAACCCCGTGTGGTGGCTCTGTGTCGTGTTCATCCTGGCAGGTCTGCTTGGTACGAGTCGTATGATTCTCCGTCAGCACTCGCTGGCGCAGGTCGTCGCAGGTTTCTTAGTGGGCGTCGTCTGTTCGATATTAGGATTGATTTATTTATAAGTATATGAAACCATTAGTAAGTATCATCATGGGCAGCACCAGTGATCTGCCCGTTATGGAGAAAGCCTGCAAGCTGCTCGATGAGTTGCAGGTGCCTTTTGAAGTAAACGCCCTCTCTGCCCATCGCACACCCGATGCCGTAGAGGCATTTGCCCGTACTGCCAAGGACCGTGGTATCAAGGTGATCATTGCCGGTGCTGGTATGGCAGCCGCCTTGCCAGGTGTCATCGCCGCCTCTACCACTTTGCCTGTTATCGGTGTACCCATCAAAGGTATGCTCGACGGTCTTGATGCCATGCTTTCTATCATCCAGATGCCTCCGGGTATCCCTGTAGCTACTGTCGGTGTCAATGGGGCTCAGAATGCTGCTATCCTCGCCGTTCAGATGATGGCACTTTCCGATGCCGATCTGGCTCAGCGTCTGGCTGCCTATAAGGGGAATCTGCGTGTAAAGATTGAGAAAGCCAATCAGGAGTTGGCAGAGATTAAGTATCAGTTTAAGACCAATTAAATGTACCAGAGAAGACAATCCACAGAAGCCCGTGTCGGTGGTATCGGCATTGGCGGACAGAATCCCATCCGCATCCAGTCGATGGGAACGGTAGATACAAACAACACTGAAGGTTGTGTGGCTCAGGCCAAGCGTATCATCGACGCTGGTGGTGAACTCGTACGTTTCACCACCCAAGGTGTTCGTGAGGCAGAGAACATGAAGAATATCTCGGCTCAGTTGAAGGCCGACGGTTATCAGACCCCGCTCGTGGCCGATGTCCATTTCACGGCCCATACGGCCGATGTTGCAGCGCTCTACTGCGAGAAGGTGCGTATCAACCCGGGTAACTATGTGGATCCGGGTCGCACGTTCAAGCATCTCGAATACACCGATGAGGAATATGCGGAGGAGCTGAAGAAGATCGAGCGCCAGCTGGTGCCCTTCCTGAATATCTGTAAGGAGCATCATACGGCCGTACGCATCGGTGTGAACCACGGTTCACTCTCCGACCGCATCATGTCGCGCTATGGTGATACCCCAGAGGGTATCGTTGAGAGCTGCATGGAGTTCCTGCGTATCTTCAAGCGCGAGCAGTTCAACGATGTGGTTATCTCCATCAAGGCTTCCAACACCGTGGTGATGGTCACCACCGTTCGCTTGCTTGTTCAGACGATGGACAAGGAGGATATGCACTATCCGCTCCACCTGGGCGTCACGGAGGCTGGTGAGGGCGAAGACGGTCGTGTGAAATCGGCTGTCGGCATCGGTGCCCTGCTCACAGAGGGTATTGGCGACACTGTGCGCGTATCGCTGTCAGAGGAGCCTGAATACGAGATTCCCGTGGCCCGCAAACTCGTTGACATGATTGCCGAGTGTGCTGAGTTAAGAGAAATAGCAGAGACCAGCATCCAGGATGATACTGTCACCCTCGCTGTCGATGCCCCCGACTGGGAAACACTCCAGTTAAAGGCTGCTATGGCCGTAGGTGCCCTCTTTATCGATAAGAAAGCCCACAAACTCACCATTCTCAACTCTCAATTCCCATCTGAAAAACTTGTAGAGCTCGCTGATGGCATCCTTCAGGCAGCGCGTATCAAGTTCACGAAGACGGAATACATCTCCTGTCCTGGTTGTGGTCGTACACTTTACAACCTTCAGGAGACTATCGCCAAAATCAAGGCTGCCACGAAGGATCTCGTGGGTCTGAAGATCGGTATCATGGGCTGTATTGTGAACGGCCCTGGCGAGATGGCCGATGCCGACTACGGCTATGTCGGTGCCGGCAGAGGTAAGATCTCCCTCTACAAGGCCAAGGAATGTGTTGAGAAGAACATCCCCGAGGAAGAGGCCGTAGAGAAGCTGCTCGAACTGATCCGCAAGGACAGAAAATAAAAGGGTGGTCATTGACGATTAACCATTGTGTTTAAATACGATAGCAGGGTCAGCCGCAAGGCTCGCCCTGCTAACTTTTTTCTTCCATCGGCTAATAATTAATAAAAGGTCATGTCAAGGTAGGCTTTTTCGTAAAAAAGTTGTAACTTCGCACAAAAAACTTGTATAAAGGGTTTAGTAATTCGGTTTTCGTGTGTATTAAGAGTGTATGACAGATCAAAGTAAACTCGAAAATTGCGATTCAGCGAGTGCAAAAGAAACTTGTTTCAATTATGCCGAGCGAAAGCAATTTATTCAAAAGCTGTTTAAACAGCATTACCGTCAGATGTATCGGCTGGCCACCATACTTCTTCACGACGATGCGGAGAGCAAGGATGTAGTGCACGACATCTTCGCCCATCTACTCGACGATCCAAAAGGTCTGAAGGAAGATTCAGCCGAGCACTATCTGCTTACATGCGTACGAAACCGATGCCTGAACATGATACGTAGCCGAAAGATTCAAGAACGTGTAGAGCACCTATATCTTCTTGATCTCGACACAACCATCTTACCGACGGAGCGTCTTGATGAAGAGCTTAAAGCCTTACAAAAGGGGATAGCCCAGCTCGATCCGCCCATCTATCAAGACATCATCATGCAGCATTATCGCGATGGAGTCACTTTTAAAGAGATTGCCATTCGCCAAGGTGTCAGTGAGACTACTGTCTATAAGCATCTGCGCCGTGCGCTTAATCAATTACGTACACATCTTAATAACAAATGAGCGTATGAACAAGACCGATTTATTGCTCCAGATGATGGAACAGCCCCAGCATTATACTGCAGAAGAGTGGCAGGAGATACTTGCCGACGAAGAGTGCCGTGAGCTCTACACGCTGTTGTCGAAAACTCAGAGTGCCATTGATGCAGCCCGTGCCGATAAGGAAGTCACTGATGACATGATTGATGCCGAATGGCAACGATTAAGTCATGAAAAGCGAGAAGTGAAAAACGAAAAGTATTCGCTTCTTAAGTTCGCTGCAATGTTTGTGGGCATTCTCATGCTTTCAGGCATTGCTTATGCAGCCATCCACATTGCCAGTCATTATAACGCACCAAAGGAACAGGATACGGAGATCATCAAAAACTCTCAACCTTCAACTTCCAGTCCTCAACTCGCCGAGCCTGACACGATAGCAGCACTTCAGCCCAAGCTCTACGACAACGTGCCTTTAGGAGAGATCTTCGAAGAACTCTCTGGCTACTATAACGTCAAGGTGGTCTATCAAAACGAAGATGCACCCCGTCTCAGACTGTTCTATCAATGGAAGCCGGAATATACGTTGGAGAAAGTTGTGGAGATGCTGAACAACTTCGAGTGGATACAGATCCAGACAGAGAATGATACCCTATTCATAAGAACCACCGCCATCCCCGCCAAGGATTGCTAAAACGCTTACCATGATGAAAAGAATATCATTCATACTATTGTTGTGTGCCATTGTATCAGTTGCAAGCGCACAGAGGATCACACATACCTTTCAGGATGTCGCCCTTTCCGATGCCCTGAAGTACATTCAAGAACAAACCACAAATTACAATATCACCTTTATTTACGATGAACTTGAAGACTTCCGCGTAACAACCCATCTGCAAAACAAACCTGTTCCCGATGCCATAGTGCAGCTGGCTGGCTTTTATCCTGTACGTGTGGTCAAGAGTGGAAAACATGAGATTTATGTGGAATGTACCCACAAGACCGAGCGCCACCTAACGGGAACCATCATCGACGAGAAAGGCTTACCCGTGGCCTACGCTAACGTTGCAATCCTCAATCCTGCAGACTCAACGCTGCTCAGTGGTGGAGTATCTAACGAAAGTGGTTACTTCGCCATTCCCTACGAACAGGCGCAAATCCTCGCCCGCATTTCCTACGTCGGTTACAAGACCATCTATAAATGCTGCGACCAGCCAAAAGTGGGAACGATACGCTTGCAGCCAGAAACCTTTACGATTAAAGGTGTCGTGATAAAGGGCGAAATCCCGCAATATAAGATGATTGCGGGCGGGATGACAGTAGAAGTGCAAAATTCTATTCTCAAAGATGTGGGTACGGCAGACAATGTGCTGTCGATGCTGCCACAGGTACAAGGTGAGGACGGCAACTTTACCGTTTTCGCCAAGGGAACACCAGAAATCTACATCAACAATAAGAAGGTGCAAAACGCACGGGAACTGAAACAACTGAAATCGTCTGACATCAAGAGCGTGGACATCATCACGTCGCCCGGTGCCAAATACAATGCAGAGGTCGGTGCTGTCATCTGCATCAAAACCATCCGACGGCAAGGTGACGGCATGAGCGTGGAGGCATATAGCCAAGTGAAATATAACGAGAAGTGGACGACCTACGACGACGTGACCGTGAAGTATCGCGCAGGAGGGCTGGAGGTCTTCGGCACGCTGGAGTTTACCAATGGAAATCATAGTGAGGACAACACTGTTACAACCGACACGTATGCCAACGGCAATCATGTCAGTATCCGCCAATATGCACCCAACAGCTTTTGGTACACCGAGATGGGTGGGAAGTTGGGGGCCAGCTACGAATTCGACGAGGATAACTCCATCGGTTTCTCCTATGATCTGAATGGCTCGCTGTATCAAGGAGGCGAGGCGGTGTGTGAGCAAACTATCACACGTAATAATTCCCTCGAAGGCATCGTTGACCAGTTGATGACGGCAAACATGGATGACACTCCTCAGCACGAGGCCAACATCTATTACGTTGGTAAGGCTGGTAAACTCGGCATCGACTTCAATGGCTCCTGGATTTGGAAGAAATCAACCCGCGACCAAGCTTCTTATGAAAGTAGTCAGCAATTAGGCGACCGCGACGTACATACTTACAACGTCAACCGCAACAATATGCTTGCAGGAAAACTTGTACTGACTTATCCGATATGGAAAGGTAAGTTGAATTTCGGCAGTGAGGCCACACGCTCCCATAGCCACGGCATCTATGAGAATATTGAACGAGTTGTGTCACCCTCCGACGACGAAATCCACGAGAGCAATATTGCCGCTTTTGCCGAATATCAATTAAAATTGGGCGAGTGGAGCATCGGTGGCGGGCTTCGTTACGAGGCTGTCAATTCCGACTATTATTCCTTTGGTGAATACCAGACCGAGCCAAGCCGCAAATACCGCGACCTCTTTCCCAATCTTTCCGTTGGCTGGCAAAAGAACAAATGGGGCGTCCAACTAAGCTACGACAAACGCATCAGCCGCCCCAATTATCAATCGCTCAATTCTAACGTGCAATACGATAACCGCTATACATATGAAGGTGGAAACCCACTATTACGCCCAACCATCAAGCAGAATCTCGACCTGAATGTCACCTACTCATGGCTGAACTTCACCGCAGGCTATAGCCATAGCAAGGATGTGCGACTGAGTTTCGGCAGCCTGTATCAGGAAGGAACAGAGATAACCATCTGGACCAACCGCAATTTCGACAAATTCGAGTCCTACAACGCCTCGCTGACCGCCTCGCCCAAGTTCGGATTCTATAATCCCACGCTGACCCTCAGTTATTTTCAACAGAATTTCGACACGAAGGCATACGGTCTCGACACGAAACTCAATAAGCCCGAATGGCAGATAAACTTCCGCAACTGGTTCACCATCGACAAGACCACCAAGGCCATGCTCTATCTGCATTATTCCACCAGCTACGATTACGGATTCAGTCACAATGCCCATGAGTTCAACATCAACGCCCGTGTGCAGAAGACGTTCCTTGACGGCAACCTGACCGCCGCCCTCTTTGCTAACGACATCTTCCGTAACCTCCGTGATCGCTGGACGGGCTACTATCCTGTGACCACAACGGCCAAGGATGCCTACGTCTATACCCGACATATTGGAGTGTCGCTATCATATAGTTTCAACGCCACCCGAAGCAAGTATAAGGGAACAGGTGCAGGTAACGACGAAAAGAATCGACTATGACATAAATCTCTCTCGTTTATATGGGCAGTTGTCGGCCATGTGTCGACGCTGCCCTTATTTCTTTTTTGCATAGTTCCCTTGCAAGTTTATAATAATAGTTGTAACTTTGCACCAGCAAATCTATAAGACGATGGAACATAAATTCAGGAAATCAGATAATGGCATTGACCTGCAGGCACTACTTGACTTCTGCAAGAAAGAGGGCAAGATGGTGGAATACCGCAAGGGTGAACAGCTGGAGCGCGAGGGCGATCCGGCACGTTGGTTCGGCTTCGTGGAGAGCGGTTGTTTCAAATTCATAACACGAGGCATCAGCGACGAGCGCGACCACCTTACCTGGTTCTCGTTCGAAGGCGAGTTCGTGGCCGACTATCCTTGTGTTCTGTCAGGCCAGCCGTCTCTGGCTACCATCGAGGCAATGATGCCCTGCCGAGTGTGGAGGGTCAGCGGTGAGGAACTGCTTGCGTTCTTCCATCAGAGCATCAAGAACATGGAACTGCGTGCCGTCATCGGTGAGCACATGCTCAACCAATTCAAAGCCCGCTATCAGGACTTTCATCGTGCCACGCCCCACGAGCGTTACGATCTGCTGATGCAGCGTTGTCCTGGCATTGTGGAGCATCTCAACTTACAAGATATCGCTTCGTTCCTTAACGTCACCCCCAAGACTATCAGCAAGATTCGCAAAGAAATCACTTTCGGCAAAGAATAGAAAAACTCTTAACCCAGGTTAAGACCTAAATCTTCTAAAATATTCAGCGACACTGAACAAAATTTTTTATTTTTGTTTGGTGGTATTGAATAAAATTAGTAACTTTGCCCGCAAAAAGGCAGAATATGGCAATTACAAAAGAAACCATCAGGACACTTGTCAAAGAGGGACAGGAGACTCTTGGAGAAGTAGAACTATACGATCGTCCATACGAATTCGAAGAGAATGGTCGGTATGTACTTGTCGGCGTCAGACAGGCTGGCAAAAGTTATATGCTCTATAAACGTGCCAAGCAGTTATTAGCCAGTGGTCACAGTTTAGAAGAAATGGTGTATATCGATTTCGACGATGAACGACTGTTAGGTATGACTGCCACTGACTTGGATCAAATTCTTCAGGCTTATGGTTCTGTCTATAGTCACCAACCCATTCTTTTTTTCGATGAGATTCAGAATATCAAAGGCTGGGAGCATTTTGCCCGTCGCTTGGCTAATCAGAAATATCAATTGTTTATTACGGGCAGCAATGCCAAGATGTTGAGCCGTGACATACAAACTACCCTTGGTGGAAGATACCTGGACGGGAAGGTTTTTCCTTATTCCTTTGCTGAATATCTTGGTGCTCAGGGCATCGTCTTATCAAAGGAATGGCAACATGGAAAAGTCCGTTCCCAGGTTCAGCAGTTTTTTAACCATTACTTGATGTGGGGTGGTTTTCCTGAATTACTCATGTATCAGAATAAACGCCGTTGGCTAAACGATCTTTACGAGAAAATCCTGCTGGGCGATGTGATTCAGCGCAACAAGGTTAAAAATGAAATGGCACTGCGTCTCACCATTAAACGTCTGGCAGACAATGTGATGCAGCCTGCATCATATAACAGGATTGCCAACTTAGTGAAAGGTACTGGTGTGAGTACATCGGTTGCCTCCGTTATCGACTATGTTCGCTATGCCAAAGAGGCTTGTATGCTGTTCTCATTAGAGAATTATGCCTCTAAATTCATCGAGAAAGAGACTGTCAAGAAGCACTACTTTATCGATAATGGTTTGCTGAGCATCTTTTTGATAGGTGGCGAAGCTGCCTTGTTAGAGAATATTTGTGCTGTCCATCTTTACAGGAAATACGAAGATGAACTATATTTCTATAACAAGAACATTGAGGTGGATTTCTTTGTGGCTAATGAAGCATATGCAGTACAAGTATCTTATTCCATCAACGATGAGGAAACGCGCAAGCGCGAGGTCGGTGGATTGAGGAAACTACATGCCTTCCAGCCATTGAAGCGTATGGTCATCGTAACATTCGATGAAGAGGAAACAATTAAACTTACCGATGGCAATATAATTGAAGTCATTCCAGCATGGAAATGGCTACTTGAATAACCATTCAATCACTTTCGGCAAAGAATAGAAAAACTCTTAACCTGGGTTAAGACCTAACCCCTCGGCAATCAGTTTTCTTGGTTTCGCCGAGGCTTTTTCGTATGGCTTTTTGTAACTTTGCGGTCAGAATTCATATAATTACAAAGAATAATGAACAAGAAAACTATCATCACCGCACTGCTGGTTGCTATTTTGGGGTTGACCTCTTGCAGCAGCGACAACGAGCAGGGAAAGCCATATACTACTGACCCTGTGGAGAATGCCATATTCACAGATGCAGACATTGAGTGGTTCAACCCTACCACCCGCGAAGTGAAATTTAATGCACAGGAAGAATCGATTAGCCAGAGACTGCGGATGAATGATGGCGATTTGGAGTTCCGTCTTGGCAATGATGTCGTACTCAAGGTCAGTCGCTTCGTAGGTGACTGGGACAGCAGAACCTTCAAAGATCTTGTCCTGCATTATGACGTCATATCCAATTCTGAACAAGGTCATTTCTATCTGCAAGACTGCTACCCTCTACAGTTCATTAACGACGAACAAGTGCAGACCAATATCAAAAAGAATACCGAGCAATGGAACGCATTCGTCAAATATTTGGAAAAGATCGGTAAAATCAAGAAATGAACAAGCCAACCATCACCGCCATACTGCTCGCCCTCGTTGCAATGACAGGCTGGGCACAGACTACGGTTAAAGGTCACGTCATTAATGAACGGGGCGAGGGCGTGGAGTACGTCAGTATCGGAATCGAGGAGGATAGTGTGGGCGTTATCTCCGACGCGCAGGGACATTTCACGCTGACGATACCCGCAGGGCGCAAGGATGAACTGACCTTTACACACGTGTCCTATCAGACGGCGACAATTCCCTATACGACCTATGCCGACGGCCATGAACTGACCGTAACCTTGAAAGACAAGGTTGTCGAGTTGGCCGAGGTTGTAGTTGGCAAGAAGAACAAACCACAAACGCTGTCGGGCAAGTCTTGGGTGAGGACGGGTAATGTGGGCTTCATTGGCTCTCACAAAGGCGATGTGGAATGGGGACCTATCTTTGAGAACAGGAAAGACTATCTGTTGACAGACATTATGTTTACCATCGCCACGTGTAATTATGAGGAATGCTTGCTGAGTTTCAACTGCTATGAGGTCAAGGACAAGAAATTCGTCAACATCTTGAACAAACCTATCTATAAACGTGTTACGCCAACTGACAACGACAAGCAACTATATGTAAGTCCTGAAGAGGCGGTAGTGCTGAAAGGTAAAAAGAAATAATGCGTTACAGTCTGTTTGGTTGATATGAAAGGTGATGGAGCACTTTATTTCCCCGCCAATATTAAAAGCAGTTATGCCCGAAACAAGGTAAAGGGGAAAATGAAGAAACTTCCAGGCTGCCCAATGATTATCGTGAAAGGATATGAAGTGGAATAGAATAATGTCAGCCTCCTAACAATGCTTAAATCGGTGGGTCGTTTTTTTTTATTAAATCAATTACTATGGCAGAACATTTTAGTAAGTCTTTTACCTCTCCCTCCCTTTGATCCTCGACCTCATGCTGCGTACTGACGTGCGCTTGACGGCGAGGGCGGCGGCGATGGCCTCGTCGTCGTAGTGGAGATCGTCCTGCATGATGAGAAATACGTACTGCGCTGTGGAGAGGTTCTTGTATTTGCGTTCCCACTCCTGCCAGCGCTTCGGGCGCAGCTGGGCGAAGTAGTCCACCAGGCACTGCTGCTCCTTGGCAGTGGCCTCAGCGATGCACTGGCGCTGTTGCAACTGGCTGAACATCTGCGTGCCCACCAGAAGCGTGCCCGATATGCGCTCCATGTGGCTCTCCAGTTCCTCCTTCAGTCGTGCCATCTCCTGACTGTTCTCAGTCCCGCTCTTTTCCAATTGCTCAATATTTGTACGCAGTTCACTGATGCGCCTTGTATCCTCATCCAGCCGGAAACTTAGCTTGCGTACCTTCCTGCGATGCCACCACAGACCAACCACGATGGCGAGTGCCACAACCACGATCAGAGCGATAATCAGTCCCAGCATCCACGACGTACGGCGGTAGAAATCCTTCGTCTGCCGTACCTCGTCAAACCTCTGCTGCCACTCTGCCATTTGCATGACCTGATTAATGTATTTCATAGAATCGTCATACGCTTTCAGATACTTCTTTGCCTCTAATGCCTGCTCTTGATTGCCCGTCAATTCATATAGTTCTGAAAGCAGTTCCATGCATCGCATACGAGTCTTCCTGTCGCAATTCCTCAGTTCGTCCTTAACCAATTCGATAGCCTTCTCATATTGTCCTTGGGCTTTCCATATGCGTGCTTCGGGCAAATAGCCTATATAGTGGGATGTTTCCTTCCATTTGGTCAAATAGACCATAGCCTTCTCATCATCCCCATGCTCTTGATATATTTTAGCTGCCTGTGCATAAATGTCAGGCAATAAATGTGAGTAACTAGTCATCACTCCATTCTTACCCTTAATCACATTAACCGTACCTCTCTTCTCACTGGCAAGAGAAAGCATTTGTGGACTAAGAGCTTTCTCTATATAGATACAGGCGCTGTCAGTCTGCCCCATGTCCGCATAGGCTGTGGCACATTCTAACAGGCTTTGGAGTATCTTCATACTGTCGTTGAGTTCGATATTGCTGTTCAACCACTTATGTGCATATTTTAGGGTTTGCGGATGATTATTGAAACTGGCATTGACAAAATACAACATACCATAAACAAGGTTCTTCAGTTCCTCATCATCAGCAGCTTCCGATATGATCTCTGCCACTTTAAAGTCTTTGACAGCATCAGGAATATTGCCAAGTTTGGACATCCTGATGGCTCCACGATAATAATAGGCCCGTCCACGATGCCAGTCGTCACCATGCTGGTTGTAATAGACGATGCTCACGGTTATAAGCGAATCGTTGTCAACCATTCCATAAGTTTTATACATTCCATGAGTCTTATAGGTAGCTATCGTTCTCAGAAGCCCATAGTCTGCCATGTCGCTCTCAGTCAGAGAGTTCGTATATATCTTTGCCAGAATGACTTTTACCGATTCCGGTTTTTCTTCTATCATTTCCCAGGCCTGCCTTATAAGGGGGTGCTGTTGTTCGCTGCAACCAAACATGATAGCCATGACTGCCAGTATGATGAATAGTTTCTTCATATCGATGATTATTTGCCTGCAAAAATACGGCCTTTTCGTTATATATGCAAGCCTTTTTCCGCGTTTCCTTCTTCTCAGCCCGTTCCTCTCAGCCACTTTTTTCTTTGTTTAATTTTGCTTATCTATCTTGTTATCAGTATTTTAGACATAAAAAGCATGCAACACCCCCGATGGCGATTTCCCCTTCAAAACCTTGCGCAGTTCATATCTTCATCCTAACTTTGCCATCGGATTAAGTTAAACCAATCACTAACAAACAAAACGATTATGAAGAAGAAAAGTATCTTATTTTTATGTCTAATCGGTATGGCATCATTCATGTCATGTTCAGACAAAAGTAGTGCTGAATTTGAAGTCTCTCTTGAGGGGCAACTTGTAAAAACAGACGCGAATAAGGGCAAATGGCCCAAATGGATGTTGGGAGACAACATCTATGCTCTGGATAATAACAGGAATCTATGGCTTGGAAAGCTGATAAAAAAAGAATGGCAGGAAGCAGAGAAGGTATTGGTTCACGGACATGGGCAGAATGAGTTTGGAGATGTGGTCTTATCCAAAGACAATGATGGAGTATTATATGTTTTGGATCATCCTTTTGAAGGTGATATGGGGAGTTTAGCGCTGACCTCTCTGACAAAGATTCAAAAAACAGACAATATTGCAACAATGAAAGACCCGAACAACTGGGAGAAGTATGACCTTTCGGAAATGCCTTTCCTGTTGTGTGGTGATAGATTCGAAGTTTTGTCTGACTCCACCCTTCTCACGGTAGGAACATCTAAAGACGATATACGCCATATTTTCTCCGTCATCAACTTTAAGAACCAGACATTCACTCTTCTGGACTATTGGCCCAACGATAGTACACCAGAGGTTTTAGATCATGAGAAGCTGATGGTATATACCCATGGTAGTGGCATCAAAGGGAATGGTAAAGACAGATTCTTGTATTGGGATGATTCGGGAAAGCTCGCTTTCATCTTTACTATTGATGGCACAAAAACGAATATCCTAAACTATATATATTCTGACCATCTCCCAATCCCTGGAATTGCTAAGACACCATCACTCGAACGGATACATTGCTGCGCGGATAATGAGAGGATTTATTTGCTTTATAGGAATTCCAACAGCAAGGGCGAAATATTGGAGACATTTGACCGTAAAGACCCCTTCCCGTGGGGTAATACCGTCGAGGTGTATAACTGGGATGGCGTCAAGCAACACATCATTCATCTTGATAAGTTTGGACAAGAGATTATGTTATCCCAGGATGGTAAGACCCTTTACCTTTATTCTGATTATATCGATGATGAAACTGTGCCTTATATTTACTCATACGATTTAAGTTCTCTATAAGTTATGAACAAGAAATATATAATGGTTGCGATTTGTTCAATCGCTGGAATATTACTCATTTGTGGCTGTACGCAAACATCCAAGAATACAACGGACTCCCAAAAAGGATCTGAACAGGAAATAGTTGATACTTTGCATATTCTGGAGGTGGGAGAGAATGCCATTGATGCAGAATTATTCGACATGCAAGGCAATAAGCACCGTCTGTTTGAAGCCTTTGCAGATGGTCGCTATGTGCTGCTCGACTTCTGGAATCTTCATTGCGGTGCGTGCCGACAGTCTGAGTCAGAGTTGCTGGAGGTCTATGAGCGAATGGAGGGTAGACTGGAAATCGTTGCTATCAACTTGGATTCAATCTCTGAGTGGCAAGGGCATGAATGGAGCAAGAAGATTATATGGAAGAACTGGAATGACGGTAAGAAGTTCAAAAAAGGAGGTATCAAGAGTCGCTATTACGACTTCAATGCCGTACCTTTCTATGTCTTATTGTCGCCCGATGGCCGTATTCTTTGGGAAATGGCTGGTTATGGCGTAGGTTGTTTCCTTGGAATTGCCGAGGCTTTGAATGGTCCTAAGCAAGACAATTTTACCAATCCAAATCTTGCCATCAGGAAAATCGATACCAACGCCAAAGGCACTACCATCAGATTCCGCTATTATACAGAGAAGGGCTTCTGGTTCACCATTGCCCACGATTCTTACCTCACTGCCAATGGCAAGAAATACAAACTGACAGCAGCCGATGGTGTTAAACTCGACGAGAATAACAAGCCACAAATTAAAGCATACTCAGTCAGAGTGAAATACGGTATTGATATTAACTATTGCGACTTCGCCCTTACCTTTGAGCCGTTCGACACCATCCCCACCACCTTCGACTTCAAGGCTGGCGATGGTGAGGATGTCTTTGTCATCCGCAATGTGTCTTTGAAGGAATCTTGATCTTATGCAAAACTCTTTACCAAGGTTAAGACCTTTACCCTCGGCAATCATTTTCTTGGTTTCGCCGAGGCTTTTTCGTATGGCTTTTTGTAACTTTGCGGTCAGACTTCATAAATAAACATAGAATGACGATAGAATTAAGGCGATGGACTATGAATGACAGCAAAGAACTTACTGCCTTGTGTAATGCAGTTGACAGGAGTTTTCTTTCTGACCGTCTGCCCTATCCTTATACAGAAGAGGATGCAAAAGCATGGCTGAATATGGTTGCCCAAAATGATTCTGTCACAGGGATCTATCGGGCAATCGTAATGGACGGACAACCTATTGGCAGCATTTCCGTCGAACAGAAGGATGATGTTTTTAGGATTGATGGTGAAATCGGCTTTATGCTTCACGGCAATTATTGTAATAAGGGAATTATGACGGAGACTGTTAGGCAAATGTGTACAGTTGCATTCCGCGACTTGTCGATTGAACGGATAACTGCCAACGTCTTCCATCCAAACACCGCTTCAATACAGGTCTTACGTAAGAATGGCTTTGTCCACGAGGCTACTTTGCGAAATGCAGTCATTAAGAACAACGAAATATACAACCTCTGTATTTTCGGATTGACAAAAAACTATAATAATATATCGAAATGAACAAGAACGCTCGGCTTTGCCGCTTTGCTTTGCAAAGAACCATCATCACCGCACTGCTCGCCCTCGTTGCTGTACTGATTGTCTTCATCATATTAATAGGGCATAAGCAAGACACTAAGAAAGTGGCCAAAACTTCCAAGGCTTCCAAAGATTCTGTAGAGGCTATGAAGCAAAATGACGATGTATTAACGTACGACATTTCCTCCATGCAGGATGTTACATCAGGTTTAACCATCGTCATACGGGAGTATAATCAGCAAGGAATGACAGATGAGAAGTCTCTGCCAGAATTCGGAGAAGGCAATACCATTCCCAAGTCTCTTTCCATTGGTTTCTCTCGCAAGCAGTCAGACTCCATTGTGACTGTCACGTTGCGCTCTGACCATCAAGATTCCTCACAATGGAACTTAATCCTTAAGCCTGTTCCCGATGCGCCCCAAACCCTCTACCTCTACGAGAAAATACCATATAGGCTTTCATCATTATCAATCGACACTTTCATTCCCCTTGTCCTTTACGGCTCATTCTGGTGGGATTCAGACTATAAAATGTGTCGCTTCTGTGGGGAGACGGAACTGACTGAGGAAGAGGCCAAGGCCAGTGGTTACTTCGAAAACTCACCACATTATTATATTATCGGAGCAATATTTCACAAATAAAGTAAAACGATATGAACAAGAAAACCATCATTACCGCACTGCTCGCCCTCGTCGCTTTGACGGGCTGGGCACAGTCTACAAAGACAGCGACAATTAAAGGTTATTCACCCGCACTTAAAGATGGTACGGTTGCTACAAGTTATATCGACAATGCACCTATTGCTAACGACACCGTTGTTGGCGGACACTTCACGCTTAACGTGCCTGTAGCCGAACTCACTCATAGCGATTTGATGCTAAATGGCGAAGGCTGTCCTAACACCTCATTATCCCTCTATCTGAAACCAGATGCGGTGATAGAACTCACGGGCACCGACTGCCTCTATCCTCTGTGGAAAGTTGATAGTCCCATAGCCGAACAGCAAACATCAAATCGCATCATTGAGCACAATTATGATGCCGTCAAGGAGTACGTTCTGCTTTGTATAGGTGAAACTACTTGGGGAAAGACTCAACATGCCGTTTTAAAAGTACTCAAGCAAACAATGGATTTACTGCCTTCGCTACCTGTTGATGCGGCATCGCTGCACGAGTTAGAGTATGTGGCTCTATTAAAAAAGAACTACGACGCCCTCGATGTGTTTCCCTACACACAACAGCTCAAGGAGTTAGAGGCTGCCACTGCTGCGCGCGCTCCTAAAGGGTTCGAACAGGAATTGGCGGCGATACATGCATTATTATATCCGCCACATGTGTTGCAGGTGGGCGAAGAAGCCGTTGATGGAGAACTCTTCGATTTGCAAGGTAATATGCATCATCTTTTCGAGGCCATGGTCGATGGGCGCTATGTAATGCTGGTCTTCTGGAGCTTCGGTTGTGGCGTGAGTCTTGCTACACTCCCAGAGCTAAACGAGGTATATCTTCGAAACAAAGACAAACTGGATGTAATTGGCGTCAACCTTGACAAGCTTTCTACATGGCAAAAGTATGCTCAAGAAACACAGATAGACTTTAAGAACTGGAACGACGGGAAGATGCGCCGAGGTGGCATCGATGGCCACTATTGCGACTATCCCGCCACACCTATCTTCATTATGGTTTCGCCCCAAGGTCGTGTAATTTGGAAGAATATGGGATATAGCATTGGATGGTTCTTTGGTATGGCCGAGGCCCTCAAAGGTCCTAAACAAGACAACAGCTCTTACTTGTGGGGGGCTGTTCGTCAAACAGAAACCAATGCAGAGAGCACTAAGGTGCACTTCCGCATATACTTAGCGAAAAACGATTGCTTCAACATCCCCAAGGAATCATATCTTGAGGCTAATGGTAAGCGATACAAGCTTACAGCCGCCGATGGTGTCAAACTCGATTTGAACAACAATCCCGAAGTAAACACCTTTGGCATCATAAATTACACAGACTTCACGCTCACCTTCGAGCCATTCGATACCATTCCAGAATCCTTCGACTTCAAGGCTGGCGACGGCGAAGGTGCATTCGTCATCCGCAATATTTCGCTGAAATAAACTAAGATGTACAAGAAAACCATCATCACCGCACTGCTCACCCTTATCACATTGGCGGGGCAGGCACAGACGAAGAATTACACTATTCAAGGAAACTTATCTGAGGTGGCCAAAGCAACGGCGAAACAGGGTGTTAGTTTCGATTCCGTTACCATCGTGAACACCGCAACGAATGAAGTGACTACAAGATGCACCATCCAAGACGGTGTGTTCACAATCAAGGGAACCATCGACAAGCCCTTCTGTGCAATGCTCTGCATCTGGTCCTCCGCTGAAGTCAATGGGGATAGAAAGAGTAAGAGATCCAGATTACCCATTATCATCGAGCCTGGCGACATCATGTTTGATGGCAACCACCAGATGCCTGTAATTAGCGGAACAGTTCGCAATAATGTTTTATCTGAGACTCTTTCTAAACGCAATACTCCTGATTTTACAGAGACACTAAAAGGACTTGCTATTCAGCATAAAGACGACGTGTTGGCTATTCCGTTGCTTCTGATGTTGGACGACAATATGATGGAACAACCAGAAGTCCTATTGTCACTTATCAATCAAAGTTGTGCTGAGGTACAAAATCATCCGAACATCATAAAAGTAAAAGAAAAGGCAGAAGCAGCATTGTCACAGGAAGAAGGCGAAATGTTCAAGGACTTTGCCGTAGAGTACAACGGAAAGACCACACGCTTAAGTGATTATGTGGGACGAGGCAAATATGTGCTTGTAGATTTCTGGGCCTCGTGGTGTGGGCCTTGCCGCCAGGAGATTCCCAATCTCATAGCCCTTTACGAGAAATATAAGGATAAGGAGTTTCTGGTACTTGGCGTTGCTGTACAAGACAAAATCGAGGATTCGCAGAAAGCCATTGCAGAGATGCAGACTCCTTATCCGCAAATCCTTAACTCAGAGAAAATTGCTACCAATATCTATGGTATCGATGCTCTCCCAGAGACCATCCTATTCGCACCCGACGGTACCATCATCGCCCGTGGATTGCACGGCAAAGATATCGAAAATCAGTTGCAGAAACTATTTTAAGAGTACAAATAAGAAACATAATCAGCTTAATCAACAACAAAAAAGTGAATAAAAGCTTGGAACTATCAGATATACTTTGTATCTTTGCACCGTAAAAACTATAAAAATAGAAAAGATGGAACCAAAGATTGGAGACAAGATGAAAGTTAGTCCACAGTTGACTGCTCAGCCAGACTGGATTGATGGTGAGGTAATTGATGTTGAACATAATCCGTTTATGGGGCTCATCATTTCAATTAAAGATAAGCTCGGAAGAATATTCTTCGGACAGAGTCGTTTCTTCATAGCCTTGTAATATCGGGATGTTTGCAATCGCTTTTGATATGGACATTAAGGAACTCCGTAGTACTTACGGAGAGCCTTATAACAATGCTTACTACGAAATAAAGATTTTACTTCGTAAGTATGACTTTTATAATACTCAAGGTAGTGTTTATCTAACAGACAAGGATGATATGGCAAATCTTTTTGCTGCCATCTATGCCTTAAAGAAGGTTGATTGGTTTAAGTCTTCTGTTCGTGATATTCGAGCATTTAAGGTAGAAAACTGGTCTGATTTCACTGACATCGTAAAAGCAGAAGATTAACTATTGTAGCATAACAATACACACCATTAAGTAAAACTCTTAACCTGAGTTAAGACCCACACCCCCGGCAACCACTTTTCTGGCTCTGCCGAGGGCTTTTTCGTGTCGTTTTCCGTAACTTTGCCAAACAAAACTGATGAATAATGAATAAGAAAACTATCATTCTCACCGCATTGCTCGCCCTCGTCGCAATGGTAGGGCAGGCGCAAGTGAAATGCCACATCGAAGGGACATTGGATACTGATGCATGGGGTGATGATATTATTATCTGCGAGGCTGGGAATGACCTGCGTGTGGTGGATGATCCGCGCTTTCACGTGAAAGCCAAAGAGGGACGTTTCGCCTACGATATTGAAACCGACTTCCCAGGGCTATACAACATCTTCTTTCTGAAACAATACGAGACTGGACGTTTGTTCTTAGGGAAGTTCATCGCCGAGAACTGCAATGTGAGTGTCACAATGTATGAAGACAAAAAGCCGTGTATTGTTATCAACGGTGAGGAAAGTTGTAAGCACCCTATGCTTTGGAAACTATACGATGTACTTGATGCTATTCAAGTCCTGAAACATTCAGAAGCGTATGCAGACTTCGACAAATCACAGTATGAACAATGCCTAACGCTTTATCACGACACACTCATCAATTTTTATCCTGGTCATCCCGTTCACGAACAGATTGCCTACGCTGAGGCGACCTACCGCTTGCAACCAGGCAAGCCCTACATCGACTACAATGTGCGCAACACCGACGGCCAACTCGTCCCAATTTCCACCTTTACGAAAGGCAAGGTAGCCCTCATCGACCTTTGGGCATCTTGGTGTGGTCCCTGCCGCCGCCATAGCATCGCCATGATTCCCATTTATGAACGATACAAGGACAAAGGTTTCACTGTCGTTGCCATTGCCCGTGAGAAAAAGTCAGAGGCTATGCAGAAAGCGATGAAACGTGACGGCTATCCATGGTCAAGCCTGTTGGAACTGAACGACGAGAACCAGATATGGCGTAAGAACGGAGTCGACAATGCTGGCGGTGCCATGTTTCTCATCGACCGCGACGGCACCATCCTCTCTACTTCCACCGACGCAGAGGAACTGGAGCCAATCATCAAGAAAGCACTATACATCGAATAATAATTTATCATCCCGATGTCACCTTTTGCTATTCTGAACTGTTATATATATGAATCGGTTCAATAAACAGAAGTTTAACAATTAAAACATTAGAAGAAAATGCATCATTTAGATCAAATTTTGATAGTCCTTGGTTGCGGATGTGTACTCCCCATCATGGTTGTATGGCTTATAATTCGAGAGAGCATGAACAAGACCAACCAGCGAACACAAATTGTACTGGCTGCCATTGAGAAGAATCCCGATATGGACATCGAGGAACTCATGAAGAAGATTTCGCCAAAGAAGAAGTTGTTGAAGGAGAAACTGCTCTCGAAACTGTTGTGGGGTGGTATTATCGCTTTCCTGGGTATAGCCCTTTTAGGGTATTGCATTGTTCAAGGTTATGTTGGTGGTATGCCTACAGCAGCTCTTCAACAATTCAGCCTTTTCGGCGCAGTTCTACTGGGCATCGGTATTGCTTTCCTTATCAATTATTATGTTGGTAGGAAGTTGCTTGCCAAGGAGATCAATGCTGAGGAGAAGTTGTTGGTATCACAGGCAGAAAACAAGTGACCCGCGAAGTTTTCATCACCCAGGTAGAGCGTGAGCAGGAAGCCCTCCGAGGTTTCTTGCTCACCCTTTGCTGTGGCGACAAGAGTAACGCTGACGACTTGGCACAAGATGCACTAGTCAAAGCTTATGTCTCGTCGGCTGGCTATCAGGAAAAAGGACGTTTCCGTTCGTGGCTTTTCAAGATAGCCTACAACACGTTCCTTAACCACAGGGCGAGTTATCGCACGGTGGAAACGCTCGATGATGCCCGAACACTCGTCAGTCCCCAAACTGCCGACGATGGTTTCGAGCACCAAGACCTCTACCTCGCCCTGAGAACTTTGCCGCCAAAGGAACGTTCGGCCATCACGCTCTACTACCTCAGCGGCTACGACATCAAGGAGATTGCGGCCATTACTGAGACTTCGGAAGATGCTGTAAGGAAACAGCTCTCGCGCGGTCGTGATAAACTAAAAGAAATACTGAAGTTATGAAAAAGGACAAAGCACTTGAGGAACTATTCCTCGCCAAGAAGCCCCATTTTGATGACCACGACACGTTCATGGCCAACCTTACCAAGCGACTGGATGCCGTAGAGTTCATCCATCAGCATCAGGAGGCCACCGTTCGTCGCTACAAGATGGCGATGATTGCCACCTTTGTGATTGGTATCATCAGCGGAGCCATTACGATGGTTTTCATCCTTTCCGTGCCCGCCGACGTGCCGCTCTTCAATTTTAATGTGCATACAGGCCTCCTTCTCTGGTTTACAGAAATCTCCCGCCCTGTAGTCGCCACAGCCCTCGCTCTGCTGATGACTATCGGTAGCATCAGTGTCATCATTAACATTCAAGACATAAATAACATTATGAAGATGAAAAAGAAAACAATTATTACGATGATGCTCGCCCTCGTCACAATGATGGGACAGGCACAGGAAATTAAAATGAACGAGACAACCATCAACGACTACATCCCGATGCTCAATGCCAAGGGCTATCAGGCATACAGCTTTGATGTCAGTGCGATAAAAGGTAAGATTCTTCATTCTGGTATGATGCGGAGGATAAGGTAACCCGCTGTTGCGGCAGTATCTCTGACATTATCAAGCGAAGCCCTCATTACTACATCCTCGGTATCAAATATTATTAGAATAATGACTAAAAAATCAATTATCACCGCATTGCTTGCAGCCATATTAGGGCAGAAATTCATTAATGGTACATATATTTAAGGGGGCATAAGATTTTTTATAAAAAAAGATTTGCATACGTTGTTCTAAATGCTTAATTTTGTAAGCAAATAATAACCATCAATAGAATAACGTATGCATAAACCAAACCCTGGCTCAATCTGTTGGGCGGCATTCCTCAAAATGGGTGCCCGCCACGAAAAATCACCCACTATTCCTATTTCCATTTGTGAGAGATGAAATAGGAGATTTTTAGTTATTTGTTGAACCCTCTAAATTGTATTGATATGAGGAAAAAAGAAGAAAGGGTGAAAGCCCTTAAGGGACTCTTTGTGCCTGATTTTTGGGAGGATGCCAAGGAGATTATAGGGAAGTGTGAGTTGATGACCGCAGCCTCGAAGGCCGTCGATCCAGATGATTTGGTCAATATCGAATTCGACTTTGAAAGAGGCGATAAGATGGCGGTTTATCGTGAGTTTATCCATGCCGCCAATAAAGGTTGGATAAATGTCAGGTTGTGTGTGGTCATCTATTATCTGGCAGAATTCTCCAATCTGGCTGATAGTGAAAGTCTGGAAAACCGTATCAACGCCATCCATCAAGGTTTCAAAAGATATAAAAACAATTATAGTTGATTTGTCATGGAACTATCAATATTACTACACACCAGAGATAATAGCCCCAAGCGGGTTCAGTTGGAGGAAGTGGCAGATATGATCCGGGAGGGTAGGTGGCCCTCAGGCTATCCCCCGATCCTGCTGGTGCAGGGGGTGTTTGAAGGCGGTACGCGACAGGATGACCTCGTCCGCATGTCGGGGCTTGCCGTCGTCAGTTTTACAGGTATGGATCATAACGACCTGTCTGAACTACGCCAGGCAGCGCGCGATGATCCGCACACAATGCTGCTGTTCGGAAGTGTTGACGACGGGCTGACAGTCATCTATGCCTACGAGCTCGACAAGAGCTACGATGTGGAGTCACAGCGTAAGTTCTATCAGAAAGTACTCGTATATGGTAACGACTACTACGAGGCTCAGTTGGAGATCCCGCCGCTCCGTAAGGGGAAGGATGTCGGCAAGCGGCGCACGCTCTGTCATGATCCTGAGGCGTATTTCAATCCGAATGCGGAGTGGTTCCTGGCCATGGAGATCCTGGAGGCCACGCGCCCTCGCTCGGGGAAGCTGAAGAGTACAGAGGGCCTGCGCGAGCGGAAACCGAACTACAAGGAGCTGATGATGAGCCTCGATGAGATCGAGGACTGGATGGACCACCACATTGAACTGCGTCGGAACATCGTCTCTGGTCGTCAGGAATACCGCTGGCTGGAGAACGATGCCATCGAGGGCACAGGCCCCTGGCTGAACTACGACGATCATACCCTCAACACGCTCTACCGGCGAATGAAGAAGGTGAAGGAGGTGAAGCGCGAAGAGATCGACTGGGAGGTGCACTCAGAATACGTGAAGGACTTCAATCCCTTCCTCGACTATCTGGAACGTCTGCCGCCCTGGGATGGCAATGACTATATATTGGCACAGGCAGCGGGCGTGATCGTGGAGGGCGGCCTCGAGGCGTGTAGGGATTTCATCGAGTGTTTCCGCAGATGGTTCGTGGCGATGGTGGCGGCATGGATCAACCCCGAGGTCGTAAACCACATGGTGCTGGTGCTCATCGGGCGGCAGGGTATCGGCAAGACCAGGTGGATGAACCACCTGCTGCCTCCTAGTCTGCGCAGCTACTACTGTACCCAGAACGGTATCGGCAGGAACGACAAGGATACCGAGATCGCCCTGTCACAATATGCCCTGATCAACTGTGAGGAGCTCGATAAGATGTCGCTCGGCGACATGAACGCCATGAAGCGTGCCATCACTCTGAACTATACCAATGTACGGAAGCCTTACGACCGTTATGCGGAACGACGCCCCCATATCGCCACGTTCTGCGGCACGGGTAATAACGAGAAGTTCCTGAACGACCCGACGGGCACCCGCCGCTGGCTGGCGTTCAAGGTGGAGAGTATCTTGTCGCCGTTGGTGATGCCTTTCGAATATGAGGGCCTCTATGCCCAGGCCTACTATCTCTACAAAGAGGGCTTCCAGTACTGGTTTGACGACAGTGAGGCTGCCGATCAGCGTAACAGTCGCTTTATGGTGCCTAATCTGGAGCGCCAGCTGGTGTATCGCTACTTCCTCAAGCCGAAGGAGGACGAACCCTGCGAGTTTGTGGATGTGGTCACAGCCTTGCAGATGTTCCCCGTCAATGTCTCGTCGAAGATCCGGAAGGAGGCGGTGGATCAGGCTTTCATCGACCTGGGCTTCGAGTCTGTCACCCTCGATGGCAATCCCGGCTATTTCGCCATCGTGCGGAAGCCCGATGAGGTCAGGGCAATGGGTTTGCAGATGGGTTATAATGCCCGTCGGGTGATCAACAGTGAGGCATCCTGAAAAAACTCCGCGCGTACGTACGTGAACGGTGATTACAAATTTCCTTTCCTGTACGTACGCGGGAGAAAGTTTTAAGAGTTTTAATCTTTCATGTTTAATGTTTATGAAAGCAATGTCAAAACAACAGTTGGCCGATTGTGCCGGCGTGAGTGTGAAAGTACTGATGACTTGGTGCCGTCCTTACCAGAAAGAGTTTGAGGTGATGGGGCTGAAACCTAAGGATAAGGTGCTGTCGCCAAGGATCGTGAAGTTTATCGCCGAGAAGTTCTGTATCGATATCGATGATTAACCTGCCAAATCGTGCCTTATCCACTTGATTGTGCCTTGTCTGCCCTAAACGGAAAGTGACCTTCTGAAATGTTGTACCTTTGTCATTGCAAACAAGATGCAAGGCAAAGGCAAGCGGGCCGGAAAGGAAGCATTCCTTTGATGGAGGGAGATAATCTCCACGGGTCACTCGGATGATCTCCACGGGTGACGGAGATAATCTCCATTAGGGGAAAGGGATTATCTCCATGATGTATAAATATTATCCGGATAGCTGGTAGATGATATCTCTTCGAGGCAAAGATGACATTCCTTTCGCGACCCGCTTCTCAGCCAATTTCATGTTTAATTTTTAATTTTTAATGTTTTAATGTAAGTTATGGCACAGAAGTTTATCAAGTCACAGAACAAGAACAGCAAGAGTATCGCCTTCGGCAAGTACTTCGCTACAGCCGTGTATGACGAGAAGTTCATTACCACCGAGCAGATCGCTGATTTCATCCAGCAGCAGTGCTCCATCAAGAAGAGTGACATCAAGGCAGCCCTCGACGAACTGGGTGGTGCTATGAAGCACTTCTTCGAACTGGGTCAGAAGATTCGTCTCGACGGTATCGGCATCTTCAAAGTCGGCTTCTCATCCATCGGCGTCAACAAGGTGGAGGATTGCTCTGCAGCCACCATCACCGAGCGTCGTATCCTGTTCCAGCCCGAGACGGAGCGCGTGGTGGTCGGTCAGACCACGAACAAGGATGGTAAGATCGTCCAGAAGTACGTGGTGGCCAAGAGTCTGATCAAAGATGTGCTCTTCGAGGAGACGCACGAGAACACGATGAAGAAGACCTCATCGTCTGGCACTGGCGGTAATACCAATGGCGGCTACTATGATGGCGGCGGCGATGGCGGCGATGATCTGGATAAGGGTTAATAATGAGAGATTGAGAGATTGAGAAAATGAGAGATTATGACGAAGAAGGAAGGAATTAAGTTTGTGGTGCAGATCATCGTGTCGATTGGATCGGCGATCCTGACGGCACTGGGTGCTGTGTCCTGTACCATCTAGTAGGGAGCAAGTATGAGAGTTATCACGTTAATCGTTGTTCATTGTTCGGCAGTGAAGCCCGACCAGACATCATCGGCCGCTCAGATCGATTCATGGCACCGCAAAGACAGACATTATAAGTTTGGCATCGGTTACCATTACGTGATCCGTCGTGACGGAACGATTGAGCCAGGTCGCCCTGAATGGATGATCGGCGCTCACTGCCACGTAAAAGGGCATCATTACAATTCCCATTCGATTGGCATCTGCTATGAAGGGGGACTTGATGCCCGCGGTCAACCCGACGACACGCGCACGGCTGCGCAGAAGGCTACCATGCGTCAGTTGCTCGAAGACCTGCACCAGCGTTACCCCCGCGCTATGATCGTTGGTCACCGTGACCTCAGTCACGACCGCGATTGTCCGTGCTTCGATGCGTATAAAGAATACGCTGACCTGCAGCCGAAATAATGAGAAATACCACACTCGTCCCCGTTGAGCCGATGCTTAACGGGGGCGATTACGTTATTTGGGTTGCAGAGCCGGAAAAGTTAAATCAATGGCTGATATTGTTTTTTTTCGGGAAAAGTGAGCTAATTATCGAAAAAAATGGTTATCTTTGCACCGTAAGGCCATGGTTCGATAAAGACTAGGTACGTAAAACAATCATATTATTTACCAATAAATATAGCATGATGATAAATTTGAAACATTTTTTGCTCGCCCCAATGATGATTGTGGCTGGAGCGTTTGCCTTCATGGCGTGCAGCAATAATGATAATGGTAGTGGTACGCCTGAGGTGTCACCTGCTGAGATTCAGAAGCAGTGGATTTGCGACTACGCTGAAGAGGGTATTGATCCTCTCATGGACGAACCCTACAACCGTACGGTGATGGCATATG